>OKTS01000024.1_pt1 | contig 120460 bp, 100 predicted proteins | sample 1606331 | NCBI WGS metagenome assembly OKTS01 (sample SAMEA3879564, study PRJEB24766) | human gut metagenome | biome: human-associated habitat; feature: feces | place: USA | collected 1985/1987 | reverse complement strand
TATTCTTAACGGTACCTTCGAGAACTTGTCCTTTTTCGAGTTTACCGATGATTTCTTTCTTCTGTTGTTCCAGTTCAGCCTCGATAAGAGCCTTGTGAGATACAACGACATTCTTGAATTCCTGATTGATTTTAACAACCTTGAATTCCATAGTCTTGCCAACGAATACATCGTAGTCGCGGATAGGCTTAACGTCGATTTGAGAACCCGGCAAGAATGCTTCGATACCGAATACGTCGACAATCATACCACCCTTAGTGCGGCACTTGATGTAACCCTTGATAATTTCTTCATTTTCCAAAGCTGCGTTAACACGATCCCAAGAACGAGTAGCGCGAGCCTTCTTGTGAGACAAGATCAACTGACCTTTTTTGTCTTCCTGGTTTTCGATGTATACTTCTACAGTATCACCTACTTTCAAGTCAGGATTGTAACGGAATTCGCTCAGAGGAATGATACCGTCTGATTTGTAGCCGATGTTAACTACAACTTCACGTTTGTTCATTGCGATAACAGTACCGTCTACAACCTCACGGTCGTTTACCTTGTTCAGGGTGTTGTCATAAGCCTTTTCCAAGTCTTCTCTGCTTACGTTGCTTACTGCATCGCCGTTTTCATAGGCTTCCCAGTTGAAATCTTCAATAGGAGCCACATTTTTCAAGTTTTCCATTAATTAATAAATTGTTTTTAAATAACTAATTGTGTTAGACTTTATATTGATATCTAATTTCGGGCGCAAAGGTACAATAAATTCCTGAATGTGAAAACTATTGCGGATTTTTTTTGCGTTTTTTGACCTCCGGTCCCCTCTGCCGGTCTTCCGGACTTCTCCGGAAGAAGTCAGTCTTCCAGAGAATAGTCGATGGTAGTCACCACGCGCACCTTCTTTATATAAGGTGTGTTGGCGTCGCGGTCGCTGATGCTGAACTGGCCCTGGTTGGCATGGCGGATCTTGCCCAGTTTGCTGTCGGAGTCCTTTGCAAACTTTTCGGCTGCCTGGCGCGCATTCTTGGTGGCTTCTTCAATCATCTGCGGCTTGATCTGGTTCAGTCCCGTGTATTCATACTGTACATTATAGCGGTAGTCGCCACCGGTCACGGCGATACCTTTCCGGAGCAGTTCGCCCTGCTCCGAAATCAGTCCCCTTACCAGGTCCACCTTGCTCGAGGTGACCGTAATGACGGTAGTCACGTTGTAGCGGTAAGGATTCCGTTCGTTGCTTCCGTAGCGTTCTGCCTGCAGGTCGATGATTTCCGGCGCATTGATGCTGATTTCCTTCTCATCGATACCTTTCTCTTTCAGGAAAGTCACGATGGTCTGGTTCGACTGCTTGATCTGCTGGTACAGCGTATTCAGGTCGTTCCCCAGATTCTTGTACATGAGCGGCCAGGTCACTTTATCGGCGGGCACTTCCATTTCGGCCAGTCCCTTTACGTTCACACTGCGGTCTTTTTCGGCAAATGCATGAATACCTCTTTCTATAAAAACACCGAGCAATATCAGGCCAATGGCCAGGATTGCTGCTTCCAGTCTGAAATTTTTCATATTCTCTGATTTTTGTGGGTTTATACTTTACATACTTTTTCCGGTGTATGTATCTTCTTACAAAATTACTACAAAAGAACCGGATTTACAATGAATTAAGTAGAATTGTAAGTTAAACTGAGTAAAAATCTGTAAATAAGCGGAGAAGCGGTTCATTGCTGAATTCATTATCCGGCTGCGGGGAATTTCTTTCCGGTTGATTTTTAATTTTCACCTTCTCCGTTTTGCGAAGAAAAGTCCGCACTGTGGTTTTATTAATCAACGCCGCTGATTAATAAAACCACGACGTTGAGTATTCAGATTCCGTCGGAATCCAGGATTGGCTTTTCCTTATGCGGCTTTATGGATAAACGGGTGAAGACTTTTCGAAAGTGGAGGGACAGATAATGTATATAGCGGGTGGAGAGACTGTCGTTCAGGGGATTTCCGAAAAGGGTAAATCCGTCAGGGGTGTCCGTTTGCCTGCCTGAAGCGGGAGTGTGTCTGCATTAATTTTGCATAAATATAAACGTGACATACTGAAAGCAGGAGGCAGGGAGAATAAATCAGGATGGAGAATATGTATTTGGATTGAAATGTGTAAATTGCAAGAAAACCGATATTATGAAAAAGATTCTGTCATTCGTTTTGCTGGCATTGATGGGCGAAATGGCCTATGCACAGTTTTTCAATTCACAAAAGGGGACTACCTTGTATTATAAGAGTGAAGATTTTGAAGAAAAGACTCCGCTGGTGACTACCGACACTTCGCGCATCGTGGAGGTACTGACTGTGGGGGATACTCTAATCGTGAAGCAGGTCAACTATGGAAAGGAGTCGGAACTGATGGAGGGAGACGAAGTCTTTACGTTCCGTTATACGAAGGACGGGAAAACGCGACTTTCGCTGATGAGTGCAGAGGAGGGGATAAAAGTGCTCCGTCAGGGATTCATGAAGGGATGGAAGTCGGCCGATTCGGCAAATGTGAACCGCAGAACCGAGGCTGAAATGGAGGCGGACTTTCAGAAATACCTGAAGCATGTGCGGTGTGAGGGGGATTTGTCTCTGATACTGGATGCGAATGCTGCCGAGGGGGATAAATTGCCTGAATCCGACTTTCTGTATAAACTCGGTCCCATGAAGCTGCGGGCTTTCCTCAGTAATGGCAGGGTAGAAGGCTTTGAGTCGATAACGACTCCTGCGGGGACTTTTAACTGCCTGAAGGTTTCTTACCGGGCACAATATAAGGTGATGCTCTTTTCCGAGAAGTCGTATGTCACGGAGTGGTATGCTCCGAATGTGGGACTGGTCAAACGGCAGGAGACTGATAAAAAGGGAAATCTGCTGTATGACAGTGTCCTGACCCGGATGGAGTAACCGGGTAGTCAAAACGACAGGCAGGAAAGCTGCTCAAAGAGTTTTCCTGCCTGTCGTCTATATGAACACCGTCCTTGTTGCGGACGGTGTACGCTGATGCTGTATGTATCGGGATGGGATTAGTGGCAATGACCGCAACCGCATCCGCAACCTTCTTCTTCCTGACCGTGGTCGTGGTCGCCGCATCCGCCGCCGCAACTGTCGCAGCTGCATCCGCATCCGCCGCTCATCATGTTCACCAGGTCCTGGATTTCCTTGTTGGTTGCCTCGCGTGATTCGATGACAGTACCTTCAAAGATCAGGTCTTTACCTGCATGAGGGTGGTTCAGGTCTACCACTACCTTGTCGTCAGTGATTTCACCTACGTTGGCATAGAACTGGTTGCCTTCTGCATCGCTCAGCATGATGATGTTTCCCGGGAAGATGTTTTCTTCGTCGAACTTGCCGTCGGCATCACAGAACATGGATTTGGGCACCTGACGTACGTTGTCTTCGTTACGTTCTCCGTAAGCTTCCGCACAAGGGATAGTGAAGTTAAACGGTTCTCCCTGGTTCAGGGCAGCGATTTCCTTCTCAAATCTGTCCAGTGTATATCCCACACCGGTAATGAACTGGAACGGATGTGCGGCCGGTGCTTCTTCTACCAGTTCTTTCTGGCCGTCAGTGATGGCATACAGTTTATATGCAACAGTAATGTATTTATTTTCCATAATCTAATGTGATATTAATGATATAATATAAATGTGTTATATAATAAGGTGGGCCGACGGATGCCCAGCATGGAAACTTTCCGTCGCTACCTGTTCTGCAAAGGTACGAAGAAGTCCTGAATTTTTGGCATGATTCGGGGAATATTATGGTTTTTTGAGAACTGGGAAGGAGGCGGGAGGAAGCAGCGGTGCCCGACCGGCAGCGGACGACCTTTGCGTGACTGCGGTTCCGGAGGGGGCCGGCCGGCTGAAAAAAGAGGCCGCATTCAAGAGCGGTTATTTTCATTTTGTAAAATCAGAATTGTCAACTCTTACTTAATATTGTTTTTTATTGAATTTTTCTTTCATTTTATTTGTTTGTTTCAAAAAAGCATTTACCTTTGCATGTGTAACAAACAAAGAGAACATATGAATCAGTTTGTCCATATTATTAACCTGGCAGTCCTGCATATTATTATTCGCGTCGTGGTCTTGAAACCCATGAGGTGAGCGGGGGTGCATATATGGATGTCTGAAATCAGATAAAACGAAAGCCTTTCTCACCGTGTGTGCAGAAAGGCTTTTTTGTTAGATGAAGGAGCAAAAGGAAAGGAATAAAGAGATGAAACATCAGTTACGTAGTTCGATGAGTACCCAGGGACGCCGCATGGCAGGAGCCAGAGCGTTGTGGGTAGCAAACGGAATGAAAAAGGAAATGATGGGCAAGCCGATCATTGCGGTTGTCAACTCGTTTACACAGTTTGTACCGGGACATACCCATCTGCACGAAGTGGGTCAGCAGGTAAAGGCGGAAATTGAAAAACTGGGATGCTTTGCCGCTGAGTTTAATACGATTGCCATTGATGACGGCATTGCCATGGGGCACGATGGTATGTTGTATTCGCTCCCTTCGCGCGACATTATCGCCGACAGTGTGGAATACATGGTGAATGCGCATAAGGCGGATGCCATGGTCTGTATATCGAACTGCGACAAGATTACTCCGGGGATGCTGATGGCTGCCATGCGGCTCAATATTCCGACCGTGTTTGTCTCAGGGGGACCGATGGAGGCCGGTGAGTGGAACGGAAAGCACCTGGATCTGATTGATGCGATGATCCAGTCGGCCGACCCGACGGTGAGCGACGAGGATGTGGCAGAGATTGAATGCCATGCGTGTCCGGGATGCGGCAGCTGTTCGGGTATGTTTACGGCAAATTCCATGAACTGTCTGAACGAGGCCATCGGACTGGCGCTGCCCGGTAACGGAACGATAGTGGCTACTCATGCCAACCGTACCCGGCTTTTCAAGGAGGCGGCCCAGCTGATTGTGAAGAATGCCTACCGTTATTACGAGGAGGGCGATGAGAGTGTGCTGCCCAGAAGCATAGCGACGCGTGCGGCTTTCCTGAATGCGATGACACTGGATATTGCCATGGGCGGTTCAACCAATACGGTGCTGCACCTGCTGGCCATCGCTCACGAAGCGGAAGTGGACTTCTGCATGGATGATATCGACCGGCTTTCACGCAAGGTACCTTGCTTGTGTAAGGTGGCACCCAATACTCAGAAATACCATATTCAGGATGTCAACCGTGCGGGAGGTATCTTGAATATCCTGGGCGAACTGCATAAGGGGGGACTGCTGGATGTGTCTGTCAGTCGGGTAGACGGAATGACCCTCGAAGAGGCCATCCGGAAATACGATATCTGTGCGGAGAAGGTCGATCCGGAAGCCTTGCGTATCTACAGCAGTGCTCCGGCAGGCGTGTTCAGTATCCGGATGGGTTCTCAGGACAAGCAGTATGCCGAACTCGATACCGACCGCGTATCGGGATGTATCCGCAGCCTGCAGCATGCTTACAGCAAGGACGGTGGGCTGGCGGTGCTGAAGGGTAACATCGCACAGGACGGCTGTGTGGTGAAGACTGCCGGAGTGGACGAAAGTATCTGGAAATTCTCCGGACCGGCGAAGGTCTTCGATTCACAGGAAGCAGCTTGTGAAGGTATCCTGGGAGGAAAGGTAGTCAGCGGTGACGTGGTGGTCATTACGCACGAAGGACCGAAGGGCGGACCGGGCATGCAGGAGATGCTGTATCCGACATCGTATATCAAGTCGAAGCACCTGGGCAAGGAGTGCGCCCTGATTACCGACGGACGGTTCAGCGGGGGTACTTCCGGACTGAGCATCGGACACATTTCTCCGGAGGCGGCAGCCGGCGGCAATATCGGAAAGATTGTGGATGGGGATGTGATTGAGATTGATATCCCGAACCGCTCCATCAATGTGCGGCTGAGTGATGCGGAACTGGAGGCGCGGCCGATGGCTCCCGTAACCCGTAACCGGGTGGTTTCGAAGGCGCTGAAGGCCTATGCGGCAATGGTCAGCTCGGCCGATAAGGGCGGAGTCAGACTGATTGACTGAGGTTTTTGCCGGAAGGCGGCTGACGATGAAAAAACTTGTTTGTGAATGAATTAAAAACAATGATACCATGAGTAAGGAAAAAATAACAGGAGCGGAGGCGCTGATGCGGTCGCTGGAGCATGCCGGAGTAAAGACGTTGTTCGGTTATCCGGGCGGAGCCATTATGCCGGTGTTCGATGCGCTTTATGACCATCGCGCTACGCTGAATCATATATTGGTACGTCATGAGCAGGGTGCGGCTCATGCGGCACAGGGATTTGCACGTGTTTCGGGTGAGGTAGGGGTTTGTCTGGTGACCAGCGGACCGGGGGCTACCAATACCATTACGGGGGTTGCGGATGCCATGATTGACAGTACGCCAGTGGTGGTCATTGCCGGTCAGGTGGGCGCAGGACTCCTGGGTACGGATGCGTTTCAGGAGGTCGACCTGGTGGGTGTGACACAGCCGATTTCGAAGTGGAGCTATCAGATCCGCCGTGCCGAAGACGTGGCCTGGGCAGTGGCAAGGGCGTTTTTCATTGCACGCAGCGGTCGTCCGGGACCGGTGGTACTGGATTTTGCAAAGAATGCTCAGGTGGAATTGGTTGAGGATTATCAGCCGATGGATATCGACTTTATCCGGAGTTATGATCCTGATCCGGAAACTGACCCGGCTTGTGTGGATGAGGCGGTTGCCTTGATTGACGGGGCAAAGAAGCCTTTTGTACTGGTGGGCCAGGGCGTGGAACTGGGCGGTGCGCAGCAGGAGTTGCTCGACTTTGTGGAGAAGGTGGATATTCCTTGCGGTTGTACGCTGCTGGGACTTTCGGCAATGCCTTCGGGACACCGGCTCAACAAGGGTATGCTGGGCATGCATGGTAATCTGGGACCGAATGTGAAGACCAATGAATGTGACGTACTGATTGCTGTAGGTATGCGTTTTGACGACCGGGTGACCGGTGACCTGGCTACTTATGCGCGTCAGGCGAAGGTGATTCATCTGGATGTGGATCCGTCTGAAATCGGCAAGAACGTACCGGTGGATGTGCCGCTGCTGGGAAACTGCAAGCGGACGCTGGCTCTGCTGACCGGACGGATTGCGGAAGCGCGGCATACGGAGTGGATCGAGAGTTTCCGGACGTATGAGGAAAAGGAATTTGCTCAGGTGATCCGCAAGGAGGTATATCCCGAAGGAGGACCGCTCAATATGGGCGAGGTGGTGAATGTCATCAGTCAGGCCACCCGCAACGAGGCGATTCTGGTGACCGATGTGGGACAGAACCAGATGATGGCCTGCCGTTATTTCAAGTTCAGCAAGAACCGCAGTGTGGTGACTTCCGGCGGTATGGGTACCATGGGATTCTGTCTGCCGGCGGCCATAGGGGCTACTTTCGGGGCTCCTGAACGTACGGTATGTGCGTTTATGGGCGACGGAGGCCTGCAGATGACGATTCAGGAACTGGGTACGGTAATGGAGCAGCAGGCTCCGGTCAAGATTATTCTGCTGAACAATAATTACCTGGGCAATGTGCGCCAGTGGCAGGCCATGTTCTTCAACCGCCGCTATTCGTTTACTCCGATGATGAATCCCGACTACATGCAGATTGCTTCGGCCTATGGCATTCCGGCCTGCCGTGTACAGCAGCGGGAGGAACTGGACAAGGCGGTAGAGCAGATGCTGACTACCGACGGACCGTTCTTGCTCGAGGTGTGTGTGGTGGAAGAAGGAAATGTCCTGCCGATGACTCCTCCGGGAAATTCGGTTGATTATATGCTTATGGAGTGCTGAAAACTGAAAGGAAATGGTTATGGAAAACAAGATATTATATACAATCATAGTTCATTCGGAGAACATTGCCGGTCTGTTGAATCAGGTTACGGCGGTATTCACCCGTCGGCAGATTAACATCGAGAGCCTGAATGTGTCTGCTTCGTCGATCAAGGGGGTACATAAGTATACGATTACTTGCTGGACGACTCCTGACATCGTGGCAAAGGTGGTGAGTCAGATTGAGAAAAAGATGGATGTCATCCAGGCACATTATTTCACGGACGATGAGATTTTCCAGCGTGAGGTGGCGCTTTATAAGGTGTCTACTCCCGAATTTCAGTCGAACCCCGAAGCATCCCGGCTCATCCGCCGTTACAGTGCCCATATTGTGGAGATGAATCCGACTTTTGCCACTGTGGAACTGACGGGAATGAGCGATGACATTACTTCGCTGTATCAGGAACTGAAGGCGCTGGGCTGTGTACTGCAGTTTGTCCGTTCGGGCAGGGTAGCGGTTTCGACCAGTTGTTTCGAACGGGTCAATGAGTATCTGGCACATCGCGAGGAACGGTATCAGGCTGAAAAACAAACGAAGTGACTTATGGAAAAAGAGAATAAGATAGGAAGTTATGATTTTGTGGCAGAGCCCTTCCATGTCGATTTTACGGAAAAGCTGACGATGGGGGTGCTGGGAAACCACTTGCTCAACTGTGCCGGGATTCATGCGGCGGAGCGTGGTTTCGGTATTGCCGAACTGAATGAGAATCATTATACCTGGGTGCTGTCCCGTCTGGCAGTGGAAATGGAAGAGATGCCCCGGGCTTATGAGAAGTTCAGTATCCGTACATGGGTGGAAAACGTGTACCGGTTGTTTACCGACCGTAATTTCGAGATTGTGAATGCAGCGGGCAAGCCCATTGGATATGCCCGTTCCATCTGGGCCATGATCAGCATGGAGACCCGTAAGCCGGCGGATTTGCTGGCACTGCACGGAGGAGGCATCACGGATTACATTTGTGATAAGGAATGCCCGATTGAGAAGGCCGGCAGGGTGAAGGTGAATGAGGCGGAACCGGTGGCACGGTATACGGCCAAATACGGTGACATCGACCTCAACGGTCATGTGAACAGTGTGAAGTACATCGAGCATGCATTGAATCTCTTCCCGCTCGAGATGTTCAGGGAAAAGAACCTTCGCCGCTTCGAGGTGGCTTATGTGGCCGAGAGTTATTACGGCGATACCTTGTGTTTCTACCGCGAACAGGTAGGGGAAGGTGAGTATGACATCGAAATCAAGAAGAACGACACGGAAGTGGTCGTTCGGATAAAAATGATATTTAACTAATTGTTTGATAACTGGCAGTTTATCGGACTGCGAAAAAAATTGTAACGATATGGCAAAAATGAATTTTGGCGGTGTGACCGAAAATGTGGTGACACGCGAAGAATTTCCATTGGAAAAAGCACGTGAGGTTTTGAAAAATGAAACAATAGCAGTGATCGGTTACGGTGTACAGGGACCGGGTCAGTCATTGAATTTGCGCGATAATGGGTTTAATGTGATTGTCGGACAGCGTCAGGGCAAGACTTACGAGAAGGCTGTGGCCGACGGATGGGTACCGGGCGAAACGCTGTTCAGCATTGAAGAGGCGTGTGAGCGTGCTACCATTATCCAGGTGTTGCTGTCGGATGCGGCTCAGATTGAGTGCTGGCCGTTGATCAAAAAGCATCTGACTCCGGGCAAGGCGCTTTATTTCTCTCACGGTTTTGCCATTACTTATAAGGAGCGTACCGGCATCGTGCCTCCGGCTGATGTGGATGTCATCCTGGTGGCTCCGAAGGGATCGGGTACTTCTCTTCGTACGATGTTCCTGGAAGGACGTGGACTGAACTCTTCGTATGCGGTGTTCCAGGATGCAACCGGCAGAGCCATGGACCGTGTGATTGCCTTGGGTATCGGTGTCGGTTCGGGTTATTTGTTTGAAACGACTTTCAAGCGTGAGGTATATTCTGACCTGACCGGTGAGCGTGGTACGTTGATGGGTGCTATTCAGGGTCTGTTGCTGGCTCAGTATGAGGTGTTGCGTGAAAACGGACATACTCCGTCGGAGGCTTTCAACGAAACGGTAGAAGAGCTGACTCAGTCATTGATGCCGCTGTTTGCTGCCAAGGGTATGGACTGGATGTATGCCAACTGTTCGACAACGGCTCAGCGCGGTGCGCTCGACTGGATGGGTCCGTTTCACGATGCAACCAAACCGGTTTTCGAAAAGTTGTATAAGTCGGTTGCCGACGGTATCGAAGCACAGCGTTCCATCGACTCTAACTCACAGCCGGACTATCGCGACAAACTGAACGAAGAGTTGCGTCAGTTGCGCGAAAGCGAAATGTGGCAGACAGGTGCAGTTGTCCGTAAACTGCGTCCGGAAAATAACTGATACGGGGATTTTTCCTGCAATGAAAACAGTCATCTTCTTTCGGGGAGGTGGCTGTTTTTTTGTTGATGAAGGTCGCTGGGACCTTCTCTCCGGAGGGGCCTTCCGGCTCTTTCGGCCGACTTGCTTGGCGTGGTGGAAGGGACAGAAACGGGAATGGAAAACGGATGGGACGGAGCCGTGAACCCGGATGGACTTTTATGGATTTTTTATGAACTGTATTGTAAAAGCTGCCGGAGGATTTTGTTGGATTATGTCTGTGATTTTTTCTAAATTTGCTTGCAGAACAGTGGCTTGGAGATGTCTGGAAAGCGGTCGGAAACCTGTCTTCCTGAGCGTGTGGCAAAGACGTTTGCCGGCTCCGGAAAGGGTGGAATGACTGTGGGGAAGAAGGGACTTCCGATGCCTGCTGTAATGGAGAGATTACGATTGATTATTTGAACAAATAGATTTATGAGAAAACTTTTATTGCCTGTTTTTATTGCGGCATGTATTCCGTCGTATGCCCAGTCGGTCATCGGATTTGAGGGAGGCGTGCCTGAGGGGTTTACTTCATCCCAGAGTGAATTGTCTGTAACAAGCAATTTGTATAAGGAGGGAAAACAGAGTCTTGAATGGAACTTCGGTCCGGAATCGACTTTGGAGATTGCCTTGAAAAAACCGATTGTTCTGAATAAGAAAAGCGAGACGAAGGGGGGAACCACGCTGTGGTTGTACAACGAGCAGCCGGCACAGGATTCTGTCCGTTTTGAGTTCCTGGATGAGTCCGGAAAGGTCCGTTACTGGTTTACCTATCGCCTGGCATCGCAGGGATGGCGTGCGTGCTGGATCGGGTTTAAGAGCATGCGTGGAGACAAGTTGCAGGCTGGAGATGAGATGACGCTGACACATTGCCGGCTGGTGGCTCCGAAGCGTAAGGGACGGGTGTACCTGGACCGCTGGAAGATGTTTGAGAACAACATGAACCTGCGTACGACACCCGACATGCAGATTGCTTATAACGACCTGGCAGTAGGAAGAGACTTGTGGCACTGGTGCCGCGTGTGGGAATGGGAACAGTATACCTGGGACATCCCTCGTCCGGAGGTGCTTTCTGCGGCTCAGAAAAAAGACCTGAAGACGGTGGAGGCCAACCTAGATAAGGTGATTGTCGCTCCGACGAATGTATCGGGCTTGTTGAAGAAGGCAGAGGATGTGTATGCCAAGGCGGCCATCACTCCGTTCGGAAACGGTTTTGCCGGTGCGCCTGTCGTGGCTCCGGATGAGCAGAACAAGAAGGCGGGGGAACTGTCCTGGAATGACCTGGAGACGATGCTTTCCGGTTTTGCCTTCGATGCGGTACGCAATCAGTCTAAAGAGAGCGAGGAGCGTTATTTCACGGTATGGAAGTATGCGATGGACCAGGGTTTCGCTTTCGGTAGTGGAATGGGAACCAATCATCATTACGGTTATCAGGTGCGTAAAATCTATACAACGGCCTGGCTGATGCGGGACCGGATTGCCCGTTCTCCGTTGCAGGCTGACATTATCAGTACACTGTCGTTCTGGTCTGCCTTGCAGGAAACACGCCGTCCTTGTCCGGAGGTAAGGGATGAGATGCTGGATTCATGGAATACCTTGCTGCAGGCCAAACTGATTGCAGCCATGATGCTGGTGGATGAACGCGACCGGGTACAGGCGTTGCAGGGATTGTCTCGCTGGGTTTCGGGCTCGGTGAAGTATACGCCGGGTACCATCGGTGGTATCAAGGTCGACGGAACGACTTTCCATCACGGAGGTTTCTATCCGGGATATACGACCGGGGCTCTGGCTACTGTGGCCGATTACGTGGCGATGACTTCCGGTACGGAGTTTGTACCTACTTTGGAGGCCCGTCAGCGGCTTGCAAATGCCTTCCTGACCATGCGCAATTATTGTAATATGTATGAATGGGGTACCGGAATCGGAGGACGTCATCCGTTTACCGGCAAGATGGGAACTGCGGATATCAAGGCTTTTGCCCAGTTGGCTCTCTCGGGTGACCTGTCGGGTGAAGGAGGTGATTTCGACCGTCATCTGGCTGCCGATTACCTGCGTCTGATTGGAGACAAGGATACGCCGGAAGCCCGTTTCTTCAAGGAGAAAGGAGTAAAGGCGGCTGAGGCTCCCGAAGGATTTTTTGTATACAATTATGGAGCGGCCGGTATTTTCCGTCGCGGAGAATGGATGGTGACGCTGAAAGGATATAACACCAATGTGTGGGGTTCTGAGATTTATACGAAGGACAACCGTTACGGACGTTATCAGAGTTATGGCTCGGCACAGATTATGGGACAGCCTTCGCGCAGTGCGAGCGGGTTTGTAGAGAACGGCTGGGACTGGAACCGCCTGCCGGGAACGACTACCATTCATCTGCCTTTCGACTTGCTGGAGAATCCTCGTCCGGGTACGCTGATGGCTCGTTCCGATGAGGAATTTGCCGGGGCTTCTTCCCTGGAGGGCAAGAACGGTATGTTTGCCATGAAACTGTCGGAAGCCGATTATCCGAATTTCACACCCGATTTTGTGGCACGCAAGTCGGTCTTCTGTTTTGATAACCATATGGTCTGCCTGGGTACGGGCATTTCCAACAGCAATGCGGAGTATCCTACTGAGACTACGCTTTTCCAGAGTGAATACCGTAGCGGAAAGAATGCCATCTCGGTAAATGGAAAGAAAGCCGATGCTGTGGGATTTGAAACGCAGCTGGAAGGCGATGGCAAGTGTCTGATCGGCGATGGTTACGGTAATTATTACCAGGTGAACGAGGGTACTGTCAAGGTGCAGATTGCCGAACAGGAGAGTCGTAACGAGCGGACCAAAGCGGCCAATAAGGGAACTTTTGCTTCTGCTTATCTGCTGCACGGCAACGCCCCGAAGGATGCAACTTATTCGTATACCGTATGGATTCAGCCTACCGATAAGCAACTGGCGGCTGCCAGAAAGAAGGAGGTTTGTTCGGTGCTTCGCCGGGACAACGTGGCTCATATCGTGAAGGATCATGCCACTGGTATTACGGCTTATGCGGCATTTGAGCAGACTGAGGTAGGAGGTGCCGACTGTATCGCAAAGATTCCGGCAGAAACCATGGTGATGAAGAAAGAATCGGGCAAGCAGCTTGTCATCAGTGTCTGTGACCCGAACCTCCACATCGAGGAGAAGACTTATACCACTCCGGAACCGAGTGCTCCTTCTCAGAAAAAGCTGGTGCTGAACGGAAAGTGGAGTCTGGCAACGGATACCGACCGGGTGAAAGTGACTCAGAACGGTGATCAGACGGAGGTGACTGTGACTTGTCAGCACGGTCTTCCAGTGGAGTTTACCTTGAATAAATAACCAGAGAATTGACTGATGTGCGGAGAGTCAAGTGGGATAATTGCGGTATTTTTCCTGCTTTGCTCTCCGCACATGGTATTTTTTGCTTATATTTAGGCAGAAATAGTATCCGACGGAAATCGTCTTTCTGTTGGATAAGGAATCGATACGGAGCCGTGTTGTCGGGCCCGGCGTTGCCGGTTGCGTATGTGGCAGAAAGGCATGGCGGGCAGGGCAGGACGAAAGTTTCCGGTTCCGCTCCCGCTGCCGGAGGAAGATTCCCGAATCCTGAATGAAAATCTATCTTTGAAGAAAAAATAAATTAACTCGGTAAGATATGGAAAATGAAGTATTGAACGTTATCAGGACACGCCGCAGTTGCCGGAAGTATAAACCCGAGCAGATTACGGACGAAGAGTTGCAGGCAGTATTGGAGGCCGGTACATATGCCCCTTCCTCACGCGGAATGCAGTCGGCCTATATTGTGGCCGTACAGAATAAGGAACAGCAGGAACGGCTGGCATCCATGAATGCGAGAATCATGGGGGCTACCTCCAATCCTTATTACGATGCTCCGACCTATGTGCTGGTGTTTGCACCTGCCAATGCCAATAACCCGGTTCAGGACGGAAGTTGTATTTTGGAGAACATGATGCTTGCGGCCCATTCACTGGGACTGGGCAGTTGCTGGATTCACCGGGAACGTGAGATGTTCGCTTCTCCGGAAGGTCAGGAACTGATGTGTCAGTGGGGATTGCCGGCCGGACTGGTCGGTATCGGAGCTTTGTCACTGGGCTATCCTGCTGCTGAAGCCGGACAGGCGAAGCCTCGCAAGGAAGATTATTTCCGCATTATCAAATAAACCTTTCTTCAGAAGAAGGTGGAGAGAGGGTACCGGTAAAGCAGGGGATTCCGCTTCTGTTTCCGTTTCCGAAAGGATTGAGGGTAGAACTGGAGTGCGGAATCTGCTGTTCCGGCAGATATACAAAAAAGCCGTATCATGCTTTCTGCGGAAAGTCTGATACGGCTTTTTTTGTATGTATTCATTTATTACTTCTGTTGCTTCGTCTTTCCCGATGTTTTTCCGGCAGTATCCTTAAAGTGCCTTTACTTTGCGGAGGGAGGCTGAAGCTCTTTTATTTCTGTGCTTTGCGGCTGCGGGGCAAGTCGGCCAGTTCGTCTTTATAGGCTTTGTAAGTACCCGGGCGCTGGGTAGTTGCCTTGAAGGTAACCTCCCCCGAAGCGAAACTGATGTTTCCGATTTCCTTTCCCTGTGCATCCTTTACAACGTCCGAAGGAGTGTTCTGGAAAGTACCTTCCCACCGGTAGATTTCTTCTCTCTGTTCGTCTTCCAGGTATTCCTGGTAGCGGCAGTTCATCCGGTATCCGTCTTTCAACTGAGTGATTTCGATATACGTATCGGTTTCTCCAGTCAGTTTTCCGTATTTTCCGGTGATGTCTCCCAGGTCATCGTCCGATGTACATCCGGCAACGGCAGCCGAGATAAGCAGGAACAGAAAAATGCGCTCCAGGTTGCGGAGAAAATTCAATGATGGAAAAATGTGTGCTTTTTTCATAAGGTCTTGTTTTATCATTCTTTTTATTGTTCTTAACATTCACAAAGATAAATAATAAAACCATACCTCCATCGTTTTATCGGGGTTAAAAACGGTATTTTGTTTATTTTCTTTAACCTGATGCTTCCTTATTTGCTTTTCCCTACGGAACTTATTACGCTTTTTCTTCCGCTGTTCCGTATTTCGCATAATTTGTTTAAAATGAAATATTTGGTGTAATATTCCCGGAAAGATGACGGATATATCTTATTTTTTCTCTAAATTTGTACGCTAATTGTATATATATATCGAGAATGATGGACATGGAGAAAGTTCCCTTGTTGGGGAAGACATTGGAGGAGGTTCAAGTATTGGTGCGCGGCCTGGGGATGCCGGCATTTACTGCCAAACAGATTGTTTCGTGGCTGTATGACAAGAAAGTGACTTCGATTGATGAGATGACTAACCTGTCGTTGAAGAACCGTGAACTGCTGAAAGAGCATTATGAAGTGGGAGCCTCTGCACCGGTGCATGAGATGAGATCGGTAGACGGAACGGTAAAGTATTTGTTCCGTACCCCGGAAGGTGATTTTATTGAGTCCGTATATATACCCGACAATGACCGGGCTACTTTGTGCGTGTCCTCTCAGGTGGGCTGTAAGATGAACTGTCTGTTTTGCATGACAGGAAAACAGGGGTATACCAACAGCCTGACTGCCACTCAGATTCTGAATCAGATTTATTCCATTCCCGAAAGAGATACGCTTACCAATGTGGTGTTCATGGGGATGGGAGAGCCCTTTGATAATCTGGATGCGGTGCTGAAGGCGCTGACCATCCTGACTTCCGATTATGGGTATGCATGGAGTCCGAAGCGCATCACCGTTTCGACCGTGGGATTGCGGAAAGGTATGGAACGCTTCCTGGAAGAGGGCGACTGCCACCTGGCGGTGAGCCTGCATTCTCCGTTCCCTGCCCAGCGGCGTGAACTGATGCCTGCCGAGAAAGCTTTCTCCATCATGGAGATGCTGGAGATTCTCCGCCGGTACGATTTCAGCAAGCAGCGGCGTCTTTCTTTCGAATACATTGTGTTCAAGGGTGTCAACGACAGCATGATTTATGCCAAGGAACTGGTGAAGATTCTCCGGGGACTGGACTGCCGTGTCAACCTCATCCGCTTCCATGCGATTCCGGGCGTCGACCTGGAAGGAACCGACATGGATTCCATGCTGGCCTTCCGCGACTATCTTACGCAGCACGGTGTCTTTGCCACTATCCGTGCCTCACGTGGAGAAGATATTTTCGCTGCCTGCGGCATGCTTTCTACGGCCAAGCAGCAGGCTGAAAAGAAACAGACAGAAAATTAATAAACATTGATAACCATGAAGCGTTTTGCATTTTATTTGAGCCTGGTACTGGCGGTGCTGGTACTTGCTTCTTGTAAGAGTGACGGAAAAAGTGTGATAACTCCCAATTCCAGCGGACGCCCTTATGAGGTTCTGGTCGTGGCAGATGACAACTGCTGGATGAGTCCGGACAGTGCATTGTTCCATGTGCTGGATACCGATGTTCCCGGATTGCCCCAGCCGGAGCGGTCTTTCCGTATTTCGCGGGTACGTCCTGCTTTCTACGACCGTTCGATGCGCCTGTTCCGTAATATCATTATCGTCGATATCGATCCTGCCGCATATACGCAGACTAAGTTCAAGTTCTCACGCGACGTGTACGCTTCGCCGCAGATGATCATGACCATCCAGTCGCCCAGTCAGACCGACTTCGCAGAATACGTTTCAAAGAACGGTCAGGTAATCGTCGATTTCTTTACCCGTGCGGAGATGAACCGGGAAATCAAGCTGCTGGAGGAAAAGCACAATAATGTGATTTCGGCAAAGGCGGGCAGTCTCTTCGACTGTGACGTGTGGATGCCGGTTGAAATGGAATCGTACAAGGAAGGAAAAGATTTCCTCTGGGCCTCTACCAACCTGAATGACATGAACTTTGTGATGTATGCATTCCCGTTCCGTGACAAGGATACCTTTACGAAGGCATATTTCATCCACAAGCGTGACTCGGTGATGAAAATCAATATCCCCGGTGCCCGTGAAGGAATGTATATGGAAACTGCCGACTCGGCCTTGGTGGATGTACGCAATATTTCGGTAAAGAACGACTATGCCTTCGAAGCCCGCGGACTTTGGGAAATGAAAAACGACGCGATGGGCGGTCCGTTTGTCTCACACATGCGTGTCGACCGTGCTAATGCCCGTGTCATTGTCGTAGAGACCTTCGTATATAATCCGGGTAAGATGAAGCGCGACCAGATGCGCCGGTTGAATGCCGCCCTCTATACCTTGAAACTGCCGACTGAGAAAGAAGTATCGGAAATCCCGGTAGACGCCAGTCTGACAGAAGAGAAAATGGAGAAAGATTCGCTTTTAAACAAATAATATATACTCATGGAAGGAAATAAAATAAGAGTGGGAATCACCCACGGTGACATTAACGGAGTGGGCTACGAAGTCATTCTGAAGGCTTTTTCAGATCCACTGATGTTCGATTTATGCACTCCTGTCATATACGGTTCGCCCAAGGTGGCCGCATACCATTGCAAGGCAATGGACATTCAGACCAATTTCAGCATCGTCAATTCTCCGTCGGATATTCAGGACGGACGGTTGAACATCATCAATTGCTCGGAAGAGGAACTGAAGGTGGAACTGACCAAACCGACCGTGGAGGCCGGAAAGGCAGCTTTGTCTGCCCTGGAAAGAGCGCTGCACGATTACTCGGAAGGGGTATTCGACGTACTGGTTACGGCTCCGATCAACAAGCATACCATCCAGTCGGATGTCTTCCATTTCCCGGGACACACCGAATATATTGAAGAACGGGTAGGGGAAGGCAACAAGGCCTTGATGATTTTGCTGAAAGGCGATTTCCGCATGGCACTGGTAACCGGTCACATTCCGGTAGGGGAAATTACTTCTCACCTGACCAAGGAACTGATCATGCAGAAACTGGAAATCTTCCATCAGTCTCTGAAAAAGGATTTCGGTATCGACAATCCCCGCATTGCCGTTTTCTCTCTGAACCCGCATGCCGGTGACAACGGACTGATCGGTTCGGAAGAGGCAACGATTATCAAGCCTGCCATCGAGGAAATGGTAAAACGCCATGTACAGTGTTTCGGTCCGTATCCGGCCGACGGTTTTATGGGAGCCGGCAACTACAGATACTTCGACGGTATCCTGGCCATGTATCACGATCAGGGACTGGCTCCTTTCAAGGCGCTGGCAATGGACGAGGGAGTGAACTTCACGGCCGGTCTGCCCATTGTGCGCACTTCTCCGGCTCATGGCACTGCGTATGATATTGCCGGTAAGGGAATTGCGTCGGAGGACTCTTTCCGTCAGGCTATCTATACCGCACTGGACGTGTTCCGCAATCGCCGCAGAGAGGCCGAAATCAGTGCCCGTCCGTTGCGCAAGCAGTATTATGAGAAGAGAGATGACAGTGATAAACTGAAACTGGATGCCGTAGATGAAGAATAAATACAGAAATATTTTTTTGTTGTTTGGCGTGGCGGCAATTGCCGTCATGCTTTTGACGTTCGACGTATCATACGATGAATTGACCGACAGCCTGCGACGGGCCGGAATCTGGTTTCCTGTGGTAGTTGCCCTGTGGGCTTTTATTTATTTGTTGAATGCCGGGGCCTGGTATATCATCATCCACGACGGATTCAGGGAGCGCATTGTTCCGTTCTGGAGAGTATATAAATATACGGTGACCGGATTTGCCCTGAATGCAACCACTCCGGTGGGGCTGATGGGCGGGGAGCCCTACCGCATTATGGAACTTTCGCCTTACGTAGGTGTCGAAAAGGCCACTTCCAGCGTGATTCTATATGTGATGATGCACATATTCTCTCACTTCTGTTTCTGGCTGTTCTCCATTCTGCTTTATCTGGTGCTTTATTACAACCGCCTGGCAGTAGGTATATCCATCTTCTTCGCTCTGGCGGGTGCCTTCTGTCTGCTGGGTATCTATTTCTTCATGAAAGGTTACCGCTCCGGACTGGCCATGCGCTGTATCCGTTTGCTGCAGAAGATGCCTTTCCTGAAAAAATGGGCGACTTCTTTTGCCGAACGCAAGCAGGAATCGCTGCAGCAGATTGACCGGCAGATTGCGGAACTGCACAGCAAGCACCGGATTACGTTCTATTCATCGCTGAGTGCGGAGTTTCTGGCCCGTATACTTTCTTGTGCCGAGATTTATTTCATCCTGCAGATATTCTCCGGCGACGTCAGCTACTGGGACTGTATCCTCATTCTTGCATTCACCTCCCTGTTTGCCAATGCCCTGTTCTTCCTGCCCATGCAGCTGGGAGGGCGTGAAGGAGGTTTTGCCCTTGCGGTCGGTGGACTGGCCATGCCTTACGGTTACGGGGTATATATGGGGCTGATCATGCGTATCCGTGAGCTGTTATGGATTGTACTGGGGATTGCGCTGATGAAATTCGGCAACCGGAAACTGCTTCCGGAAAGAAAAGACAGGTTGTAAAAGAATAAATCCGGGCCGTATGGACGGTACGGCCGGATGATATAAAGGACAGGTTTCTGCATAAGCGGCAACGGAGAATTTTGAAAAATAGACAATTTGATAGAAATTCAGGTCTATTTTACGTTTATGCGGGTTAAAATCAGTTCTTCTTTTTCTTCTCAATATAAAAAAGTGTAATTTTGCCGTCCGATTGAAAAAAATAAAAGGTATTAAAATGGGAAAAGAATCTTCAACGAGAATTCAGACATCAATTTTTAACAGAGCCGAGAAGGTGGCTCTTGTTTGGTTGGCCAAGAGGCAGCCCCGGTGGGTTACCTCCGATTTTTTAACCTATTTAGGCGTTTTGGGAGCCGTTTTGTATGCAGTGGGATGTTTTTTAGCCAATGATAATATTCAGTATTTGTGGTTGGCGTCATTGGGAATGGTAGTCAATTGGTACGGAGACAGCCTGGACGGCACATTGGCGCGTGTGCGTGAGTTGCAGCGTCCTATCTACGGTTTCTTCATCGACCATACGCTGGACGCCGGTACCATTTCAATCATGTGTATCGGTGCGGGACTGTCACCGATGTTCCGTTTTGACATCGCCCTGCTGGTTCTGGCCGGTTATCTGGTATTGTCTGTATATACTTATATCTGCGCCATCGTCAAGGAAGAGTTCAGACTGACTTACGGCAGTGTCGGTCCTACAGAGTTCCGTCTGGTAGTCATCCTGATCAACACGCTCGTGATCTATACCTCATGGTCGGAACTGAGCTATACCATCTGCGGACAGACCTTCGGCCTCTTCGACCTGATCGGAATCGCCATCGTCATCTTCCTGTTCTCTGCTTATATCGCTCAGTTTGTAAAAGACCGGAAGATTCTGGCCAAGCAGGATCCGGTGAAGCCTTATAACCCCTGAGAAAAATAGAAAATCTATGATATGAAGAGACTGCTTCCTTCCCGGAGCGGTCTCTTTTTTTGACGGAAAGACAGGGCATAACCCGTAATTGTCTATTTCGATTAATATTGGTTAATACTGCATAAAAGTCTGTCTATTTTTCGTTTTTGAGGAACGGCTTTTTGCCGAAAACAAGAAAAGCAGTATCTTCGCTTTTGTTTTAAGAATTTGGAAAAGTGTGTATAGGTAGTTTTATGGTAAAACGATTGTTGTTGCTTATGTTTTGGGGAATGTGGACAATTTGTACGTTTGCCCAAATCCATGGAACCGTAGTAGACTCCGAGACTGGAGATCCGATACCTTATCTTAACATATACTATGATGGCAAGGGAATGGGAACCATTACCGATATGGAAGGAAGATACTCCATTGAATATCATTCAGGATGGAACGAACTGACTTTCTCCATGGTAGGATACACCACTCAGGTGATAAAGGTTTCTGCCCAGACCCGGGAACTGAACATTAAGATGCGGTCTGACCTGATGCTGGAGGAAGTGATTGTCAAGCCGAAGAAAGAGAAGTATTCCCGGAAGAACAATCCGGCTGTAGAGCTGATGAAGAAGGTCATTGCTTCGAAGAAGAAGACCAATCTGGAACAGAATGATTTTTACCGTTACAACAAGTATCAGAAGATTACGCTGGCCGTCAACAACATTACGGCCGATTCGCTGCGTGAGTCGTGGTTGTTCAAGAAATATCCTTTCTTCCGCGACCAGGTAGAGGTGTGCGATGTCACGAACAAGAATATCCTTCCGTTGTCTATCGATGAGACGGTATCCGAAAAGGTATACCGGAAAGAGCCGCATTCGGAGAAGACCTACATACGCGGTATCAATTCGGGGGGAGTCAACGAACTCTTCAGTACGGGAGACATGCTGACTACGGTACTGAAGGACGTGTTTCAGGACATTGATATCTACCAGGACCGTTTCCGTTTCCTGCAGTATCCTTTCGACAGTCCGGTGTCGGAGGCGGGTATCAATTTCTACAAGTTCTATATCATGGATACCGTATACGTGGATAAGGAGAAATGTTTCCACCTGTCGTTCGTACCCAACAATCCGCAGGACTTCGGCTTTACCGGTCACCTGTACATCCTCGCCGACTCGACGTATCGGGTAAAGGAGAGTCAGCTGAACCTGCCGAAGAAGACCGATATCAACTTTGTGGACAACATGATCATCGACCAGAAGTTCGGTGAACTGCCTACCGGAGAGTGGGTGCTGCTGGAAGACGACATGCTCTGCGAACTCTCTTACCTGAAGAAGGTGCTGGGCTCCTACCAGGTAAGAAGAACGACGCGGTATTTCGACTTCTCGTTCGACCCGATTCCGGAATCGATGTTCAAGCGCAAGGAGAAAGAGATAAAGGACGTGAACGCCATGATGCGTAACGAAATGTACTGGAGCCAGTACCGTCAGGAGGAACTGACCAAGTCGGAAACGCGGATGGGCAGTTTTGTCGACGACCTGACAAAGATCAAGGGCTTCAAGTACATCATCTTTGTGCTGAAGGCGCTGATTGAGAACTTCGTGGAGACCAGTACCCCCGACAGTAAGGTGGATATCGGTCCGATCAATACCATCATTTCTTCGAACTATATCGACGGACTGCGTCTGCGCGGTTCGCTGCAGACTACGGCCAAGCTGCATCCGCATCTCTTCCTCAAGGGATATTATGCATACGGATTCAAGGACCAGAAGTCGAAGTATATGGGAGAGGTGGAATATTCCTTCAATAAAAAGGAATATCTGCCCAGGGAATACCCGAAGAACTCACTGACACTGACGTACCAGTACGATAACATGCTGCCTTCCGACAAGTTCATCAGTACGGATAAGGATAACGTGTTTACGGCACTGAAGGTCTGCTCGGTAGACCAGTATAACTACGAGCGGAAGGCTACCTTGAAGTATGAGCGTGAGCGCGAATTCGGACTGAAGACCACAGCCATGTTCCGCCATGCCAATTACGAGCCCTGCGGTGAGTTGTTCTACCGTACCATGGCCGGGGAGAGTGCCTTGCAGTCAGCTCTCGACCGTCAGGAACTGGCCGGACAGAAATGGGTGAAGTCTCCGTTCAATACGCACGATATTACCGTAACCGAAATGTCCTTCGGGCTGCGCTATGCTCCGGGAGAGACATTCGTCAATACCAAGCAGCGCCGTCTTCCGGTGAACCTGGATGCACCGGAGTTCACCTTGCAGCATACGCTGGCCCTGAAGGGAGTGCTGGGAGGCGACTATACCTATAACATGACCGAAGCCAGTGCCTACAAGCGTTTCTGGCTCAGTTCGTGGGGAAACATCGACGTGTACCTGAAGGGAGGTATCCAGTGGAACAAGGTGCCTTTCCCGCTGCTGATCATGCCGGCGGCCAACCTGTCGTACATCATTCAGGATGAGACGTTCAACCTGATCAACAACATGGAGTTCCTCAACGACCGTTATGCTTCGCTCGATGTGTCATGGAACATGCAGGGTAAGTTGTTCAACCGTATTCCGCTGCTGAAGAAACTGAAGTGGCGTGAGTTCATCGGGGTGAAGTGCCTCTGGGGTACGCTCACCGACAAGAACAATCCTTTCCTGGAGCAGAACCGTTACGACAATACGCTGATGATGTTCCCGGGCCACTACGACATGAACGGGGTATACCAGTATTCCAGCAATGTCATGGATCCCAAGAAGCCGTATGTGGAAATTACGGCCGGTATCCATAACATCTTCAAACTGCTGCACGTAGAGTATGTACGACGGTTGAATTACAATGAACTTCCTACGGCCAACAAGTGGGGAGTCCGTCTGATGATTCGTACTGTATTTTAATTTTTCAGACAAAATGGCAAAGACAAGCAAAGTTTTTGTAATTTTGTCATAGATAGAAATTGATGGCTATGGTAAAATCAGAAATACAGAATGTAAAGTTACGTTTCGGCATCATCGGCAACACGGAGGGTCTGAACCGGGCGATTGATGTGGCCATGCAGGTGGCCCCGACCGATTTGTCGGTGCTGGTTACCGGTGAGAGCGGTGTGGGTAAGGAGAGTTTTCCTCAGATTATCCATCAGTTCAGCCGGCGCAAGCACGGACCTTATATTGCCGTCAACTGCGGGGCGATTCCGGAAGGAACGATTGACTCGGAACTGTTCGGACACGAGAAGGGCTCGTTTACGGGAGCCATCAGTGACCGCAACGGTTATTTTGCCGAAGCAAACGGGGGAACGATTTTCCTCGACGAGGTGGGAGAACTGCCATTGTCTACCCAGGCGCGTCTGTTGCGTGTACTGGAATCGGGCGAGTATATCAAGGTCGGCTCCTCCAAGGTGCAGAAGACCGATGTGCGCATCGTGGCAGCCACGAATGTCAACTTCGAGGAGGCCATTGCCGAAGGACGTTTCCGCGAAGACTTGTACTACCGTCTGAATACGGTGCCCATCAAGGTACCTCCCTTGCGTGAGCGCGCAGGCGACATCGTACTGCTGTTCCGTAAGTTTGCAGCCGATTTTGCAGAAAAATACCGGATGCCTTCCATCCAGCTCGATGAGAAAGCCCGGCAGTTGCTCATGAGCTACAGCTGGCCGGGAAATATCCGTCAGCTGAAGAACATCACGGAACAGATTTCCATCATTGAGACCAACCGCGACATTACTGCCGAAATCCTGCAGAATTACCTGCCGGCACAGCCGGTATCGAAACTTCCGGCCATGCTGGGTATCAAGCCTGCATCGGGTGGAAAGGGCTTTGAGAGCGAAAGGGAGATTCTGTATCAGGTATTGTTCGATATGCGGAGGGATGTGACGGAACTCAAGAAACTCGTGCACGAGATCATGACGGAACGGGCTGCCGAGGGCAATACGCATCCGCAGACCACACCGGTACATTATATCCAGAATGCCCTGCCGCTGATACACGATACGTCGGTGGTGGTGCCTACGGTCACGGAAGTGCCGTCCACTCCGGTATCCGCACCGCCGGCTGCCAAAATATCGGCTCCCCGGATGACTCCCGAAGAAGCCTCGGAAGTGCAGGATACGGAGGAATACATCGAAGAAAACCTGTCACTCGATGAGGTGGAAAAGGAGATGATCCGCAAGGCCCTGGAGCGGCACCGGGGAAAGAGGAAGAATGCTGCAAACGATTTGAAAATATCGGAGCGTACGCTCTACAGAAAAATAAAGGAATATGGACTTGATTAAGAAATGTTGGAAAAGAGTGGCTTTTTTGTCGGTAGCACTGTGTGCGCTGGTGGCCTGTACGGTTTCGTATAAGTTTAACGGAGCTTCCATCAACTACGACAAGGTAAAGACGATATCTTTCGAGAACTTCCCGAACCGCTCCGATGCCTTCGTATGGGGTCCGATGGAGTCTATGTTTAACATCGCGCTCCAGGATATCTATATGCAGCAGACCCGTCTGAAGCAGTTGCGCCAGGGGGGCGACCTGGAACTGGCGGGTGAGATTGTGAAGTACGATGCCTACAACAAGGGTGTGGGTTCCGACGGTTATTCTACGATGGTGGAATTGCGCATGACGGTCAACGTGCGGTTTGTCAACAATACGAACCATACCGAAGACTTTGAGCAGCAGTTCTCTGCCAGCCGTGAGTACGATTCCAAGCAGCAGCTTTCATCCGTACAGGAAGACCTGGTATCGCAGATGATCGACGAGATTGTGGAACAGATATTCAATGCCACTGTGGCCAACTGGTAAGCAGCAGTCATGATACAGCAGCGTTTGCAGGAGTGGATTTTACATCCCGAGTCGTTGGATGAGGACTCGTTGTTTGAACTTCGGGAGATACTGAAGCGGTATCCTTATTTCCAGACGGCCCGTCTGCTCTATCTGAAGAATCTGTTTCTGTTGAAGGATGCGGGCTTTAAGGAGGAACTGAAGCGGAGTGTGCTGTACGTGGCCGACCTGAGTCAGTTGTTCTACTACATCGAAGGGGAGCATTTTGTCATTGAAAAGCACGATACACAGGCCGACAGCCTTCAGTCGGGCGGCGACCGTACGCTGGCACTGATCGACCGTTTTCTGGCCGGTTCGTCTCTTTCGGCATCCACGCCTTCTCCGGCCGTTCCGGCTGCGGCACGGCAGCACACGAAGCCGGCTGCCGCTGACGATGAAATCAAGCCTGAGGTCAGCATGGACTATACCGCCTTTCTGATGCAGGAGGAGAAGACGGAAGAACCGGTCCGCATGAAGGGACAGGACCTGATTGACTCCTTCATTGAGGCCTCGCAGGAGGTGCATTCCGAGGAGGCGGCCGCACCGCTTCCGGCAGAGGAAACGGAGGAAGCCCTTCCCGAAGAAACGGCAGAAGAAGAGGTGAAACAGGAAGAAGAGAGTCAGGAAGAAGATTATTTCACGGCAACACTGGCAAAAATCTACGTGAAACAGAAAAGATATGATAAAGCATTGGAAATTATTAAAAAATTAAATTTGAAATATCCAAAAAAAAATGCTTACTTTGCAGACCAAATCAGGTTTTTGGAGAAATTGATTATTAACGCTAAATCAAAATAAAGAAATGTATCAATTATTTGTTGGATTAATAGTATTGGCAGCTGTGTTGATGTGTTTTGTCGTATTGGTACAGAACTCAAAAGGAGGAGGTCTTTCTTCCAGCTTTGCTGCTTCAAATCAGATTATGGGGGTTCGCAAGACAACCGATTTCATTGAAAAACTTACTTGGGGTCTGGCTGCTTTCATGGTAGTGATCAGCGTGGCTGCTTCGTATGTGCTCCCGGGAACTACACAGAGTTCTTCTGTGATTATGGAGCAGGCTATCAAGGAACAGGCTACTAACCCGCTGAATGCACCTGTCGGTTTTGCTGCTCCTCAGACTGATGCCGCTGAAACTCCAGCTCCTGCTGCTTCTGACTCAGTTGCTCAGTAATAATTTGAAAGATATTGATAGGAAAGCTGTCCCAATGATCGGGGCAGCTTTTTTTATGTCCTTTGGCGTAGGCTCAGGGAGGAGGAGGGACAGGCCTGGTCGGGTAATGCGAAGATAAGTATACGGGTTTGCAGTAGCTTCGGTTTGCATTGTCTGAATCTTCTGAAAGAAGGGGACAACTTCCGGTGGAAGGTCGTACGACCTCCGTATGCGGGTTTTACAACCTGTAGCCGCGGGTTGTCGGACCTCCGTGCGCGGGTTGAAGAAGATAAGAAGAGAAACATCTGTCTGCATCGTTGCAGTCGAGGCTTTTTCCGTACAGCGAAAAGAATCGGAAGAAAGGGCGGAGGCAATACAATTCGAGCCTCTCGTACAGAAAGGGATAAAAAAAACAGGAAGATGTACCGGAGGGCACATCTTCCTGCAAGATATTAGGCTAGGAAAAAATTATTTCTTGAAATATCTGTTGTAAAGACCTTCGAAGCCTTTTCCGTGACGAGCTTCGTCTTTAGCCATTTCGTGAACTGTATCGTGGATAGCATCCAGGTTCAGCTGTTTTGCACGTGTAGCGATACGCTTCTTGTCTTCGCAAGCGCCTGATTCTGCATTCATTCTCTTTTCAAGGTTAGTCTTGGTATCCCATACGCAGTCACCCAGCAATTCAGCAAATTTTGCAGCGTGTTCTGCTTCTTCCCATGCGTAACGCTTGAAAGCTTCAGCTACTTCAGGATAGCCTTCGCGGTCTGCCTGGCGGCTCATTGCAAGGTACATACCTACTTCCGTGCATTCGCCCATGAAGTGGTTGTTCAAATCCTTAATCATTTCGTCATCGCAACCTTTGGCTACGCCAATAACATGTTCGTCAGCAAAAACCAACGGACCGCCTGCCTGTGCTTCTTCTACTTCAACGAATTTGCTTGCAGGAGCTTTACACAAAGGACATTTCTCAGGAGCTGCGTCTCCTTCATATACGTAACCGCAGACAGTACATCTAAACTTTTTCATTTTACTTCAGATTTTAATTAGTTGAATTAGTTATTCGTTATTTTGGTTAAATATTCATTTCCCAGACAACTTTTGCAGATACCTTTATAGTAATAATGGACTTCTTGCACTTCGTGTCCGTTCATATCCATTTCTTCCACCTGTTTAATGTTGGCATTGCATTCCAAATCATATATTTTTCCGCAATGTTTGCATAAGAAATGGGCATGAGGAGTGGTATCTGCATCATAGCAGGTATTCCGTTCGTCAATTGTCAATGTCTGTGCAGCACCTTGTTCACTAAGTAATTTTAAAGTGTTGTAAACAGTTGTTTTAGACAATGTGGGAATGGAAGGGGCAAGTGCCGTATAAATTTCATCCACCGTGGGATGTGTACGATGCTCCATCAGATAAGTCATAATGGCTATGCGCTGTACCGAGGGCTTAATGTTATGATTTTGCAATCGTTTTACTACATCCATATCATCTGCAATTCAAACTTGTAATAATTACATTTTTAATTCTCTTGCAAAGATAGGCACTTCTTTTGTTTATCCAAAAGATTTTAGATATTTTTTATCAGAAAGTGCGGCTATGCAAAGTGAAAAGGCTGATTCTTTTGTGTTTATTGATAAATTGCCGTATTTTTGCACCCTAATATTAATAGGATTCATATATGAATTACGGATATGTTAAAGTGGCGGCATCTGTACCCCGTGTTAGAGTGGCGGACTGTAAGTTCAATGCCGGACAGATTGAAAAAGAGATAATCATTGCCGATGGGAAAGGAGTGCAGATAATTGCCTTTCCGGAGTTGTGCATTACCGGATATACCTGTGGTGACCTTTTTGCCCAGCAACTTCTGCTTGAAGAGGCTGAAATGGGGCTGATGCAGATTTTGAACAATACCCGTCAGATGGATATTATATCCATTCTCGGTATGCCCGTGCCTTTGAACGGTGTACTGCTGAATACTGCGGTGGTTATACAGAAAGGTAAGATATTGGGAGTTGTTCCTAAAACTTATCTTCCGAATTATAAAGAGTTTTACGAAAAGCGCTGGTTTACTTCTGCGTGTGAAGTTTCGGAAACGACAGCCCGTTTGTGCGGGCAAATAGTCCCCATGGGGCGGAATCTGCTTTTCGAGACGGCGGATACAACCTTCGGAATTGAAATCTGTGAGGACTTATGGGCTCCGATTCCGCCGAGTTCTTCTTTGGCATTGCAAGGAGCGGAAATTCTTTTCAACCTTTCGGCAGACAATGAAGGGATAGGCAAGCATGCTTACTTGCGTTCGCTTATCAGCCAGCAGTCGGCACGTTGTATCGCAGGGTATGTATTCAGTTCATGCGGTTTTGGCGAGTCTACTACAGACGTGGTGTTTGCAGGTAACGGATTAATTTACGAGAACGGTACGTTGCTGGCAGGCAGCGAGCGTTTCTCGTTCGAGGAACAGGTCGTTATCAGTGAGATTGACGTGGAGCATATACGTACGGAACGCCGGGTGAACACTACATTTGCAGCCTGTCGCGCCAATTGTGCACCGGAAGTGCCGGTGCGTGTCTCTACGGAATATGTCAATTCCAAAGATTTGAATCTGACCCGTGTTTTCGATCCGCATCCGTTTGTTCCTCAAGGAGCAGCGTTGGACGAGCGTTGTGAGGAGATATTCTCCATACAGGTGTCGGGATTGGCGCAACGTTTGCTGCATACCAATGCCAAGAGTGCGGTGGTAGGCATATCCGGTGGTCTGGATTCCACACTGGCATTGCTGGTTTGTGTGAAAACATTCGATAAACTGGGTTGGAACCGTAAAGGAATTATCGGCGTGACTATGCCGGGATTCGGTACTACCGACCGCACCCATACCAATGCGGTGGACTTAATGGCATCATTAGGCGTAACCATGCGCGAGGTCAGCATAAAGGATGTCTGCATCCAGCACTTCAAAGATATAGACCATGATATCAACGTACACGATGTGGTGTATGAAAATTCACAGGCGCGTGAGCGTACGCAGATATTGATGGATATTGCCAACCAGACCTGGGGGATGGTGGTTGGCACCGGCGACCTCTCGGAACTTGCCTTAGGCTGGGCTACGTACAACGGCGACCATATGTCTATGTACGGTGTTAACGGAAGTATCCCCAAAACATTGGTGAAACATTTGGTGAAGTGGGTGGCGGAGAATGACATTGATGAGACGTCGCGGGCCACATTATTGGATATTGTGGACACCCCTATCAGTCCGGAACTCATACCGGCGGATGAAAACGGAAATATCAGGCAGATTACGGAAGACCTTGTAGGGCCGTACGAACTGCATGATTTTTTCTTATATTATTTTCTTCGTTGCGGTTTCCGTCCTTCCAAGATTTTCTTCCTTGCTGCACGTACGTTTAAAGATGTTTATGATGAAGAGACTATAAAGAAGTGGTTGCAGACTTTTTGCCGTCGCTTCTTTAACCAGCAGTTCAAGCGTTCCTGTTTGCCCGATGGCCCTAAGGTAGGAAGTATTTCTATCAGTCCGCGCGGTGACTGGCGGATGCCGAGCGATGCTTCTTCAGAAATGTGGCTGAAGGAAGTTGAAAAGATTTGAGAATTAAGCATTGAAAGCTAAAAGGTCGTGTCAAAAAGAAATTATCAGGTTCTTTTTGACACGACCTTTTAGCTTTCAGCGTTTAACTTTTTAGTAGTATCTCTTATATATTTTCTGGTACTCTTTTCCTTTTTTGAATCTTTCCAGCCAGGCATTCAGGCTGTCCAAGAGTACGGGAGACTGCTTGCTCACTCCCCATGAGTAGAATTGGGTGAAGCTGATAGCCGTATTTATGTCTATCTGCGGCAGACTGTCGGCTGCTGCGCGAGCGATGCTTTCTTCGCATACGGCATAATCGATATCGCCATGTGCGACAAGGGCGATAAGTTGTTCGGAACCATACTTTTCTACTTCCTTAATATATATGGTATCACCGATTTCGTTTCCTAAATTACGGATGCGCAGGATGGAAGGCGACCCTTCTACCACATTCAGCGTCTTTCCCGCTAAGTCCAATTGGCTTTTGATAAACAGGGAATCGTCGGGAGAGTCTGTTTTCCGTTGTACCAATACTTGCCTGTTCAGAACAATCGGAGAGGTCAGAAGCAAGGAGTCCTTTAATTCGCTGGTTGCTAAAATTCCATAGGCTATGACATCGAACCTGCCGTTTGCCAGACCTTCCAGACGTTCGTTAAAACTCATTTCGGGAGTAATGGCTACCTGCAGACCGTGATCACGGGCAAAAGCCTCTATTAATTCGTAATGAAATCCGGACAGGGTGTCTCCGTCCACATAAAAGCTGATGGAGTTATATTCCGTAGCGGCATGGAGCGTACCGTCTGCTGCTATTTCGGCATAATCGCGCGGATGTCCTTTACGGATTTCCTTTTTGGGCAATATAAATGTGGCAACGACTGCGGCTATTGCCCCCAGGATGATATATTTTGATAATTTACTCTTTTTCATAGTTGAAAGACGGCATTAGTCGTAGAAATTCCATGAAATGCCAATCTTGAACAGACGCGGGTTTATAGGGTAGTGCGGCACAAGGAAATAATTGCCTTTACCCATTCCTGCATTAACGTGATACATCATGGCAAAGATGCGTGTCCGCTTCAAATGCAGATTGGCGTATACGTTTACAATCGGATAGCCGCCAATCTCCACCTGGTCATCTGCTGCTTGAAGATGGAACTGCTGAATGGCAGGAGTATAGGCAGGTGCATTGTATTTGGTAAAATACCGCACATCCGCACCAAGTTGTACAGTCAGCACTTTCTTGGCTATTTTGGCAAGCAGATACAGATTGTGATATAGCGAGAGCTGCGGCAAGGGCAATACCGTTTCATTGCTTGATTTCTGCCAGGTTACTTCGTTGTCCAAATGCAGGATGCCTAAGCGGAAATCCTGTTTCAGTGTAGCGGAGAGCACCTGTATATTACCGCTTTCCTGAGCGGGCATGGCATTTTGGTTGAAATAGGTGTAGTTCTTTATGTTCTCTACGCCGGCACGCAGATTGGTTTTCCAGCGGCTGATGTTCAGCTCGCCTTCCACGCGTGTACGGAACTCCTTGTCCATGTTTTCATTGTCCCAGTAGTAATGGTTGGAGTGATAATGACGCATATAGAAAGAGGGCAGCGTGTTGCTTACATAACCTCGTGCATAGAAGTTCACGGTATCCTTCCAGAGGCGGAAGTTCAAGTCGAGGTCGGCATTGACGCGGAACTGTCCGAGTGCCTTGTCCATGATGCCCACTTCACCGTTTACGTTGTAATGCAGTGTTTTACCCTGCCGTTTGGCCAGTTCGCCGCCAACGAATATCTCCTGTTCGTCGAAATTGGTTCGCGACAATGTGTCCATCAGCTCATAGCGGCTGAATTTATGCGATATATAGGCTGTCAGTCCGGCTTTGGCATACTTGTTGAAACCTTCGAGCAAAGCGATGCCGAATACGTTCTTTACACTGAAAGCCGTAGTAGAGTCCCTGCTGGCTACTTCGTTGAAGTAAGCGTTGGGATATTGCCCTTCCGTCTCCTTGGCGGAAGAGAATTTATGACGCGCCCGTTCCACTTTCATGGTATGTATGAAGCTGGTGACGGGAACGAACTCTTCGGTTATAATGGTATCTTTGGCTAAAGGTACGCTGTCGTTGGCAACTGCTCTTTTGGGGGATTTGGCATCTTCCACAGTTGTGGTTTCACGTGTGAAGCCGAGGCGGTAACGGTGCGTCAGGTATACATAGAAATCTTTGTTCTTGTTTGACGTCTGTTCCAACTTAACCGGAATGGTAGTGGATTCGTATTCTTTCTTGCCTTCCGCCATATCTTCCGGGCGCGTGATGTAACGGTCGTCCTGAATACCGCCGTTTTCGTTCATCTTCATAGTGAAGTTGTTGTATACCGCCTGCATCTGGTATTTATTACCTATATAGCTGGCGAATATTCCGGCATTGAAGTTCGATGTGGACTGGTTCTGGTAGTATCCCCGTCCGTACAGATAGTCAATGTTGAAGCCGAACGCCAACCGCTTGTTGACGTTTACCGAGAAATAGGACTTGAAGCGTTCTTCACCGTTGACCTTATTTCCTGCTTTATAGTAGGTAAGATTGGTGAAAGGTACATTACTGTTGGTAAATTTCACTTCATCGGGGCGGACGAAGAAGCTGGAGAAGGGCTCCATGAAGATGGTCGGCTCGTTGTCTCTGCGTTCAAAGAAGATACGTGACATACGGGGGGAACCCAGATTACCCAGATAATTATAGTGTCCGTACATGCCTTCTACCAGATTGGTATTCTGGAAGTTCAGGTTGGCAGTATCGGCGGGGATAATAGTGCGGTTGCCCAATGTTTCACTCAAACGCCACATATAGAGTTTGGGCGGAAGGCTTTGGATTTCCGTATCGGTGCTGTCTTCCAGATTATCGGGTAATGTGTTGGGGTCTACCTGGTTGCCGAACTGGTCACGGCCTGTTACAGGATCCATACGGTTGAAAGGGTTTTGTGCCCCGACGCCCAAAATGCCTATAATAGATAGAAATATGTATGTCAGTACGATTCGTCTCATAATTAGGCGCAAAGATACAATAAAAAATTATTCGCTTACGGAATTCAGCCTTTTTTGCTTCTTTTTTACATTCGGCGTTTACAGGCAATCTCTTTCTTTTTGACGATAAAAATGAGATGGAAAGAATGTTTTTTCTTGTAAATGGAGCATTGTATGTGCCGGGTTATTTATATTTGCGCAGATATTATGATGAATTGTTACCTTTGTGGTGAGTGGGTGTCAAAGACTGTTTATATATACTTAAAATCCATATCTTATAACATGAAAACATTGTTTGTCCTTTTGGGGATGTTTATAATTTATCCTTGTTTATACGCTCAAGATGCGGAGTTGCAGGCTTGCCGGGAAGAGCTGGCACGCGGCATGAGTCAGAAGAACCGCGACAGCATTGCAGCGGCTTATTGTCATTTGGGAGAATACTACGCCTATCGCCAGGCGGACAGTACCCGGTATTATTGCGAACAGGGATTGAAATATGCCGCAACGGATAAAGCCGAGCCTTACCTTTACCTGTTGAATAATCTGGCAGACGCTTATTTTTCTTCGGGGCAGTTGGACGAATCGTTAAAGCGTTTCCGTTTTGTGCTCGAAGAAGCCGGACGTTTGCATTGGGACGAGGTCGAGATAGCTTCCGTGCTTTCCTCTGTCGGCGTGATATACCGTAGAAAGGAGATGCCCGATTCGGCGCTGGTGTGCTATAACCGGGCATTGGCGTTGCTTGATAATCGCGAGGCTTATGATGAACGGACACAGTTGCTGACGAGTATAGCCATTCTTTATACGAACACCGCCCGGCTGAAAGAAGGCGAATATTACATCCGGAAAGCATTGGAGGCATCGGAGAAGAGTGATGACATGGACATGGTGATGTATGCTGCCGCTACGGCGGGAAGTATTTTCATGCTGAGGGAAAATTATGCGGAAGCTGCCCAACTGCTTTATCCCGTACTTGCCAAAGCACGGGAGCAGCAGAAGCCGAGATTCGTACTGAAAATCATAGCGTATCTGTTGAGTGCCTATTACAGGCTGGACAATCGCGACTCCATCAATCATTACATGGCGGAAGGTGATAAAGTGGCGGCAGGACTGCCCGCTACCAATGCCGAAGTGCAGGGGTATCATGAAAGTCTGTGTGACATACTGACTAAAATGGGACGCTATGGCGAGAGCCTGCATATCCAAAAACGGATGCTGGCTGCGAGGGACAGCAGTTCGCAGACTCCCGTAGACCGGCTTTTTGAGAGAATGGCACGCAACTATGCCGGAATGAAAAACTATCCGGAGGCTATGGAGTATTACGCAAAGGCCTATCATACGGCAGACAGCCTGCATAAGGCGGAGGTGGAGACGGAATTGTCGGAACTCTCCATTAAATACGAGAACCAGGAAAAGGAACTTGAGATAGCGCGGCTCACTCAGCAGCATTTGGAACAGAAAGCTAAGACGATGCAATGGAGTGTGGCGGCAGTGGCGGCTTTTTCCGCTTTCCTGCTGCTGGCTGCTTATTATGTCTTCCGGCGTAAGCGCATCAGAAAAGAGGAGGAATTGAAACTTGCCCAAAGCTATATAGACGGTTTGGAGCGCGAACGTACGCGCCTTGCCAAGGATTTGCACGACGGTGTGTGCAACGACCTGCTTGGTATCGGTATGAATATGCAGTACATGCAGCCTACGGACGAATCGAAACGGGAGATTCTGGCTCTGCTGGAGCAGGTGCGCAGCGATGTACGCTGTATTTCTCACGAACTGATGCCGCCTAAGTTCCAGGTTACTACCCTTGCCGAGACGGTGGAGGCCTATGTGGAAGGGCTTGCCCTTCCTGCGTCGGTGCAACTTGCGTTCAGTAAGGAAAATGAAGAGATTCAATGGAGCCAAGTGCCCGAAGAGGTGTCTTATGAAGTTTATCGCATCATGCAGGAATTGCTGTCCAATATCCTGAAACATTCCGAAGCGACGGAGATAGATGTGACTCTTACATTGAAACGGAAGTTGCTGACTCTGCAAATTTCAAATAACGGTAAAAACTACAGTGGTGACGAGGTGCGGGGAAAGGGCATCGGGCTTACTACCATTCAAGAACGCGCCAAAGCCGTCGGTGGTTTGTTTACCACGGATATTCAGGACAGAAGCCAAAAGTTCAAGCTTGAAATATCGTTATCCATTTAATGGAAAACCGGTATGCCGGAGAGTAAAATCACTATTTTTGATGATGCCGCATATTGATAAATGCTATTTCTTTGCAACATAATTCAGAACACAAAGATAGGTTGATGAAAGAAAGAGATATACGCATTTTGTTGGTGGATGACCATGATTTGGTGCTTCAAGGTTTGAAGCGGATAGTAGAATGTTCGCTACCGGAAATAAAAAACGTATGTACTGCATCGTCGGGACAGGAGGCATTGCATCTTATCGCATCTCAACGTTTCAATCTTTTCGTGCTGGATATGGAACTACCCGACATATCCGGGATGGACATCATTGTGCGGATACGGGAGAAAGACCCGCGGGCACGCATCATTGTCAACACCATGCACGAAGAAATCTGGTTTATCAAAGATTTGATTCAGAGTGCAGTAGACGGTATCTTGTTTAAATCCATCGATTCTACGAAAATAGCCGAAGCCATTCGCCGGGTGTTGGATGGCGGAACTTACTATTGCCCTTATGCCGAGCATGTGCGTGCACAGATGCGGCGTTCGGACGAAGGGCGGCGTGAGGAACTGACCTTGCGCGAACTTGATGTACTGAAACGGATATCCGAGGGCAAGAACACGCAGGAAATAGCTCAGGAACTTTGTGTCTCTACCAATACGGTTGATACGCACCGCCGTCATCTGATGGACAAGCTGGATGCACGTAATGTGGCCGACCTCATTATGACAGCTATCTCCAAAGGGATAATCCCTATCCGTAAATGCTGACAACATTACTCATTTAAATAATTCAATAGTATGAAAAAGTTTACGGTTATAACTTTATCCGCAATGTTCTGCGGACTGGTTGTGTTGTCGGCATGCGGCGGTGGAGCCGCTTCGGGTTCGGCTGCAAGTAGCGATGCACCTTTGGGCCGTGTGCCTGCGATATTTGCAGAGGTGGCTGCCAAGAAAAAAGCATTGGACGAAAGCTTGCGTAAGGAGGATGATTTGGACCGGTATCAGAAGAAACTGAAAGAGTTTGATGAATATGCTGCCAAGAGTTATCAGAAGGCGGCGGAAGAAGGCGAGAAACTTGTCGGACGTGAAATTGTCTGTACGGGAGATGTCTACCCTGATTTTCAGATAACGGGTGTTAAGGTGGCGGAATATCATGCCGGCAGAGAGGCGGGCAGTATAATTGTGAGGGTTACGGTCACTCCCAAACGGGATATTGTAGTACGTGAAACCAAACGTCAATGTGCCGAAGGCGAATATCCGCTGAAAGATACCCGTCTGTATTTCGCCTTGATGAAGGCCAACGACCATTTGATTGAGCTCGGACAGTTGAACCCTTTCAACGGTAATTCTTATAACAGCTCTTTGAAAGCCGAATATGCTCCCGGACAGATGGTTCAAGCCGGCGTACCTTGCCATAGCGAAGGAGCTCCGGTGTACATCAACTGCCATACCTACGACTTTACGGAATTTGCCAAGATTGTATTTCTGGCAGAGAAAGATTATATGGCTATACGCAAGCAGGCTTACGGCTTCTGATAGAAACAAACTTCTTTAATCTTAAAGGCAAACAACTATGAACAGGCTTTTAATGGCGGCGGCACTTATTGTGCTGGCAGCCTGTGGTGGCGTATCCACACAAAACGGCAACGGTACGGACAAAGAAGGACTGAACGGTAAAGTGCATAAGGTGCAAACCTTGATTTACAACGCGAAGTCTCAGGGCAATGAAACAGTAAAGGACGGCAAACCGGATTCTTATCGTGAAACGGATTTCTTTCCGAAAGAAGATACCCGGATTTATAATGCTGCCGGGCAGCTCGATTCTGTGGTGAGTGTGGTGGATGCCGTCAAATACATTACGGTCTATGCCTATCGGGACGGGAATGTCAGCAATGAGAAACTCTTTCAGAACGGTGAACTGCTAACCGACCGCAGATATGTTTATCGGGACGGCAAGCTGGCAAGTACAATCGAAGACATGTATATCGGCGGCGACAAGACTACCAGTGAGTATCCGGTGGATGCTTCAAAGACAGAGTACGTGGATGGCAATTGCATAGAGCATGGTGATACGGAACGCGATTATGTTGTGAAAGATGCTTTGGGACGTGTGCTGAAAGAGTCCGCTTACAGCGAGATGGACGATTATCTCACCGTAAAGGAGTATACCTATAACGAAAAAGGCTGGCTGGAAACCTGCGTATCTTCCGATGATAATAAGGTGTCTTATGATTATCCGGAAACGGACGACCGGGGCAACTGGACACGCATGGTGATAACCCTTAACGGACGGCCTTATGGTATTGCGGAACGTAGCATTACTTATTACGAATGATAATAGACATTGATTAACAGTAATAAATATGGAATGATGAACAAACTTCAACTTTTTATTTTTCTGGTCTGTATCTGTATGCTGGCGGGTTGTACGGAAGAGGAAGAAAACTCCGGCATACGTCTTATAGAAGGGACGGCTTCCGGTCAGACAGTCTTTGCTGACGAAACGACTACCGATGGCGACATACATTTCACGGCAGACGGTGCTTGGACAGCGGAGGTGACGGAGGCATCTACCAAAGCGGAAGGAAGCAGTGTGAGTTGGGTCACTCTCGACAAGTACAGCGGCAATGCGGCAGGCGAATATATGATAACCGTATTTGTCCGTAAGAATTATACGGGTGCCGACCGCAAGGCTTATATCAGGATAACATGCGGAAGTAGCATTACCATTACAATAGAGCAAAAGGCGGTTACTGAATCGGGTGATCTCCCCGTCAGCCAGGAGCCTACTTATGATGGTGAAGCGCCGTATGTGACGGTAGAAGAGCAAGAGGTGGTTCTGCCTGCTGTGGCTTCCGGTCGCTTCTTCGTAAACTTCAAATCGAATCTGATGGAAGAGCCTGCGATAGCGCTGGAGTTGCCGGGTGAAGAAGAGGGTGAGGAATACGTTGCCGCCATTCGAGGGGCATTGATGTGTACTCCGGATGAAAACAGCCAGTTGGAACTGGAGGTGTTCCCAAACATTTTGGATAAGGAACGGAGGAACATTCTGCGTTTTATGACGCACGACAATGAGCAGTTGGCTGTTGTAGTGCTGAGGCAGGAACGGGGAGCCGTGTGTCAATTGCTCGATACACAGTCGGAAGTAGGCGGACTGGTGTTCCGGTTCGGGACAAACGGTCAGGTGCACCATGTGTATTACGGACTTTCGGACACCCGGCTGCGGTCGGAAAAGGAAGTGGAGGAGTTTCTTGCCGACCGCAACCAGTCGCAAGAGCTTTCCTTGTCTGACGGGGCGGAGGAGTTTGCCCTGAATTTTGACGGTCTGCTTCCTGCCACGACCTATTACCTGTACATGCTTCCGGTTCATAGTGCCGGAGACGCTGCGGGCGCTTACATGATGGAAACTGCCACAACTGCCGTGCAGGAAAGCAGGCATGATTTGGTGCTGGAGGTAAGTGCCAATAGGGCGAACGACTTTAAGGTTTACCTGCCTTTCTGTGATGATTATCTGAAAGGTACGGTCGACTGGGGAGACGGTACGGTAGAGAAGGTGGAAGGGTGGAATATGTACGGGGTCAGTCATCAATATGAAACCAACGTTGCCACCACGTATGAAGTGCGTTTTTCGGGTGTGCTCACTTCGCTTGACCTGGTGGCGGATGTCCGCGAAGCAAGAGAAAACACATTGCTGTCAATCAAGCAGTGGGGATATACCGGACTGACACGGATTATGCTTTCCGGCTTTAGCAGTTTGAAGTCGATAGCTGCCGATACGGAAGGGGCATTCCGGGGCATGGAGCACTTCGGCGTGGAGCCTTATGGCGGTAGTTTTACCGGTACGGCTATCGAGTCCATTCCCGATGATTTCTTTAAATATGCGATAAATGCCACCAGCTTTGACTATACGTTCGGCAATTGCAAAAACCTGAAGAGTATTCCGGCAGGATTATTCAAGAATTGCACGAAAGCCGTTTCTTTCCAGCGGACTTTTATAGAGTGCGGATTACTCAGGCAGATACCCGAAGACCTTTTCAGCGGATGTAAGGCTGTGACGAATTTTTCTACCACATTCGCTCTGTGTACTTCTTTGGAGAGTATCCCCGCAAACCTCTTTGCCGATAATACGGAGGTGACATCATTTGAGGGTACTTTCAGCCAGTGTACAAGTTTGAAGAGTATTCCGCCGACTCTGTTTGCCAACTGCGACAAAGTTCTTTATTTCGGCATGAATTGGCTGCGCGATAGCAGTCACAGAGGCGGGCTGGGCGTGTTTCAGCAGTGCGAGTCCTTGCAGGCCGTTCCGGAAACTCTGTTTGCCGGTTGCCCGCTTGCAGAGGACATGTCTTACGCTTTTGCCGGATGCAAAGCGCTGACGTCACTTCCCGATAATCTGTTCAGGCAGAATTCCCGACTGGAGCAGGTGGAAGGCACTTTCTCGAGTTGTACGGCTTTGACGGCTATTCCCGCAATGCTCTTTGATAATAACCGGAAACTTATGAATGTGAAGTCGGCGTTTAGCGGTTCATTGAACGTAGAGGGCGAATCGCCTTATACCGTGATAGGTAATAAAAAGGTACACTTGTATGAACGCGGAGACTACCCGACCGAGTTCGTTGCACTGCAAGAATATGTACGTTGCTTCGGAGATTGCACAAAACTGACGGACTATTCCGATATGCCTGACCATTGGTGATATGAGGGCAATGAAAAACGGATGATGTATCGCTTTGAAATACATCATCCGTTTATACTGAACGCATCGTCCGTTCGGGGCTGACAGACCATCTGTTTACCTCAAACGGACGGTCTGTTTTTTCAGACCTCTTTAATCAGCTCCATACCGCGTTTGATAGCCTCTTCATTCATGGGTATCAAGTGGTGGTGACGTTCGGGGAGTGTCTTTTTCAATCCCTTGATAACGTTCTCCAGCGTTACGATGGGAGCAATCTTCAGCAGTCCGCCAAGCACAATCATATTGAAAGCCTTTGCGTTGTTCATTTCATTGGCTGCATCCATGGCGTCGATGCGGTAAATGTGTATATCCTTACGGGTAGGCGGGTTGATGATGCCGTAGCCGTCGTAGATAAGTATGCCGCCCGGCTTTACTTTGCTCTCGAACTTCTCCAGTGAAGGCTGGTTCAGGATGATAGCCGCATCATACTTGCTCAGGATGGGCGAGGAGATTTTCTCGTCGCTCACGATTACGGTAACGTTTGCCGTACCGCCACGCTGTTCCGGTCCGTAGGCCGGCATCCAGGTAACTTCCTTGCCTTCCATCAGTCCGGAATATGCCAGAATCTTTCCCATGGACAATACGCCTTGTCCGCCGAAGCCTGCTATAATGATTTCTTCTTTCATTGTTCTTCTGTTTTTAGCATCATTGTTTATCTTTCAAGTCACCCAATGGATAGAAGGGGAACATGTGCTCCTGCATCCATTTGTTTGATTTCTCCGGAGACATCTTCCAGCCGGAGTTGCAGGTGGAAACGATTTCCACGAGGTTGGAACCCTTGCCTGCCATGGAGTTCTCGAACGCCTTGCGGATGGCTTTCTTTGCCTTGCGGATAGCGGGAACCGTATCTACGCTCTGGCGGGTTACGTATGCCGTACCTTCCAGTTGGGCGGCTATATCGGCCATTTTCAGCGGATAACCGTGCAGGTGTACGTCACGTCCGTAAGGACTGGTAGAGGTTTTCATGCCCACAAGGGTAGTGGGGGCCATCTGTCCGCCGGTCATACCGTAGATGGCGTTGTTGATGAAGATGATGGTGATGTTCTCACCGCGGTTCAGCGCATGGATGGTTTCGGCCGTACCGATACATGCCAGGTCGCCGTCGCCCTGATAGGTGAATACCAGACGGTCCGGCCACAGGCGCTTAATGGCGGTGGCAAGGGCGGGAGCGCGTCCGTGGGCGGCTTCCTGCCAGTCGATGTCTATATAGTTGTAGATAAACACGGCACATCCCACAGGGGAGATGCCGATGGCCTTATCTTCCAGTCCCATTTCTTCGATTACTTCGGCAATCAGTTTGTGAACTACGCCGTGGCTGCATCCCGGGCAGTAGTGCATGGGATTATCGTTCATCAGAGTCGGTTTCTTGGCAACCAGGTTCTCGGGTTTGATAATATCTTCTTTTGTCATAATCACTTCTCCTTATCTGTTGGTGAACCGTATGAAAAACTCCATAAGCTTTACAAATATAGCTGCGCCGCAAACGTATATAAACAGTTTGAAGTCGTCCCTTGCTACAATGTACACGATGATAGATGCCAGGGCAAGTATCAGAAAGAGAATATTCAGTACGTTTCTTATTTTGTCAGGATTCATTTCTTAATTTGAGAGTTGAGGATTAAAAATTAAAAATAAAAATAGAGTTGGCTGAGACTTCTTGATTCTCAACCCTCGATTTTTAATTTGGCAAGCGCCTCTACAATCTCGTCCGGGTCGGGAACGATGCCGCCGAGACGTCCGAAGTGCTCTACTTTCACCTTACCGTTTACGGCGAGGCGGACATCCTCAATCATCTGTCCGGCATTCAGCTCGGTAACCAGTATGCCTTTTACCTTGTCGGCATATGCGGCAATGGCTTTGGTTGGGAACGGCCACAGAGTGATGGGGCGAAGCATTCCGACCTTGAGGCCTTCTTCGCGCGCCATTTCCATGGCTTTCTGGCCGATACGCGCCATGGAGCCGAAAGCTACAATCAGGTATTCGGCATCCTCGCAGTGAATCTCTTCAAAGCGTACCTCGTTCTCTTCGATTTCTTTGTATTTGGCCTGGAAGCGGATGTTGTTCTTCTCCATCTCTTCCGGTTTCAGTTCCAGAGAAGTGATGACGTTGGGCTTGCGGCCGTTGGTTCTGCCGGTAGTGGCCCACGGACATTGCTCGATAACTTCGGCATCCGTGCGGCGCGGCTTCTGTGCGGGAAGAACTACCTTCTCCATCATCTGTCCGATTACGCCGTCGGCAAGGATGATAGCCGGATTGCGGTACTTGAAGGCAAGCTCGAAGCCCAGGCTTACGAAGTCCGCCATTTCCTGTACGGAAGCGGGGGCAAGGGCGATAAGGCGATAGTCGCCATGGCCGCCGCCTTTCACGGTCTGGAAATAGTCGGCCTGGCTTGGCTGGATGGTTCCCAGTCCGGGACCGCCGCGCATTACATTTACAATCAGACACGGCAATTCGGCTCCTGCAATGTAGGAGATACCTTCCTGCTTGAGGCTGACACCGGGGCTGGATGAAGAGGTCATTACCATTTTTCCGCTTCCGGCGCCACCGTATACCATATTGATAGCTGCCACTTCACTCTCTGCCTGAAGCACTACCATACCGGTGGTTTCCCACGGTTTCAGTTCGGCGAGTGTTTCCAATACCTCTGATTGGGGGGTAATAGGGTAACCGAAGTATCCGTCGGCGCCGCAGCGGATGGCTGCATGGGCGATGGCTTCGTTTCCTTTCATTAATACAACTTCTTCTGCCATATTCTTCTTATTTATTCAACTTTTACTTTATAAACCGAGATACATCCGTCCGGACATACAGTTGCGCATGAACTGCATCCGTTACAGGTATCTTCCAATATTTGGTGGGCATAGTTATACCCTTTCACGTTCACCTCTTTGGTGAGGGCTATTACATTGAGCGGACAAGCCACAACACACAGGTTGCAGCCTTTGCAACGCTCGGTGTCTACTACGATTGCTCCTTTGATTTTTGCCATAATTTACGTTTTTTATTGATTGTACATATCCTTGTGATAGAAGTTCAGAATATCCATTACCATGTTATAGGCTTGCCGGGCGGGGCTGTCCGGATTGAGGTCGATGGCATAGCGGTAGTTGTTCAGCGCTTGCTGCCAGTTGCTCTGTTTGCGGTATGCGTTCCCCCGGAGATAATAGGCTTCGTCTTTTTGCGGGAAATCGGTCTGAAGCAGTTCGTCAAGCAACAGAATGGCCTGCTCTACGTTTCCCTGACTGATAAGCTCTTTTATGGTGTTTAATTGCTCCATATCGTTCTGAGTTCCGGATTATTTAACTACAAAGATAGTTTTTATTTGAAAATGAGAGGCATCTTTACTGTGAAAAATAAGAAAATAAGGAGACGGTTGTATCTTATCTTTTCTTATTCCGGGCATTTGCTTCCGAAACTCCCGGCGTTTGCTTCCCATATTCCGGGTGTTTTCTATTGGAATGCCCGGTCTTTCAGGAGTAAATTCCGGGCATTTCGGGAGCAAATGCCGGGGGATTGGGAGATATGACAATCCCTTTGTTCCGGCTTTGATTCATTACGATGCAAAGCAGGACAAAGGGATGCTCTCCTGATGAATGTGCAGATGGAATATACTTCTTCGATCTTTTATTTTAGCAGGGGTTGTCGGGGGAGACCGGTTATTTCACAAGTTCCCCGTTTATGTACAGATTCTTGAACGTGACATCTTTTGCTCCGCTAATCCGGTTTTTACCTTCCTTGACGTTATTGAAGCGGCTGTCTTCCACGCTTACATTATAAACGTGCTTGTCATCATCAAGTCCGATGATGAGTACACCGAGTTTGCTCTTCTCGCAAGTCACGTTTTTGAGGTGTACGTTGCGCACGGTAGGGGCATAGCCGCGATTGCACTTTTCCCGGTTTTCGTATTGCAGGTTGATGCGCAGTACGGCTTCGCGGCATTGGCCGACGGTGACGTTGCGTACAAATACATTCTCTATCAGTCCGCCGCGGCAGGTACTGGTCTTGATTCGGATTACGCGGTCCAGGTCGGGGCTGTCCATGCGGCAGTTCTCAACGAACAGGTTACGGTAGCCGCCGGATATTTCACTGCCGATAACGACGCCGCCATGACCGTTTTTCATGAAGCAGCCGCGCACGATGATATTTTCGCTGGGAATGTTCCACTTGCGTCCGTCCTGGTTACGGCCGGATTTGATGGCTATGCAGTCGTCGCCCGTATCGAAGGTACAGTTTTCTATCAGTACGTTTTTGCAGGATTCCGGGTCGCAGCCGTCTCCGTTGGGTCCACGGTTGAATACGTGCACGCCACGTACGATGAGGCTTTCGCAAAACAACGGATGTATAACCCAGAACGGAGAGTTCAGCAGGGTTACATCCTCTATCAGCACCGTGTTGCAGGAATAGAGGTTGATGAGCTGCGGACGCATGCCGTCTTCGGGTTTCATGATACGCTTGTATACCGGCGTGGATGTTTCCCCGTACATCAGCAGACGTTCGCGTCCGCCGTTGCGTTGGGCCACCATGCCTTCTTTCCAGCCGTAGCGCGGAGCGCCGCACATCGGCCACCAGGTTTCGTTGGAACCCTGACCGTCGATTGTCCCTTTGCCGGTGATGGCGATGTTGGTTTCGCCGTATGCATATATCAGCGGGCGGGCATTGTAGCAGTCCAGACCTTCCCAACGGGTGATGACGGCAGGGAAGTAAAGGCTCTGGTCGGTGGAGAATTTCAGTACGGCTCCTTCTTCCACATGAAAATTTACGTTGCTCTTTAGGGTGATGGGGCCGGTATGGAAAGTCCCTTTAGGTACTACGACCGTTCCGCCGCCGTTCAGGCTGCATGTCAGGATGGCCCGGTTGATAGCCTCATGGCAAGGCTCATCCGGCGTATCGGGTTGTGCACCGAAGTCTGTGATGAGGTAGGTACGTTTGGGGAAAGAGGTCCGCTTGATTTGTTTTTCAATTTTGGCGCTTTCCTTGAAGGCTTTGTCAAAGTCTATCGGATTGGCGGTGGCCAGGGTTACCGATAGAAGCAGGGAGATGATTCCGATTACTTTCTTCATGCGTTTTTCTTTTATGTTCTTAAATGGTAAATAGATTGCGCAGGCAAAAGTAGGAAAACTCTTCCGGTGGCAGAGGTTAGTTTTTGATTGAAAGGGTGTAATAATTGACTGAGATGAAGAAAAATCCGTTCCGTAAGACGAAAAAAATTATCCCGTGAGATGAAATAAATCGTCTCGCGGGATGATTTTCTTTATCTCGCAGGGCGAATAATTCCGTCTCACGGGATGAAAACAACCGGTTAAGGTCTTCCTTGAATCCGAGGGTTATCCCTGTACCGGTATCTTGTCTATTCTCCGCTGGTGGCGTCCGCCCTCAAACGAAGTGTTGAAGAATTCGGTCATAATCATATCCGCTTCTTCCGTGCCGATAAAGCGTCCCGGCATGACAAGGACATTAGCATCGTTGTGCTGGCGTGCCAGATGAGCAATTTCGGCAGTCCAGCAAAGAGCCGCACGAATGCCCTGATGCTTGTTGAGCGTCATGTTGATACCGTTTCCGCTGCCGCAGATAGCAATTCCCGGGTAACATTCGCCTGCCTCGACAGCTTGCGCCAGTTGATGGGCAAAGTCGGGATAGTCGCAGCTTTCGGTGGAGTAGGTTCCGTAATCTTTGTAAGGCCAGCCTTTGGCTTCCAGCCAACCGCGGACATACTCTTTCAGTTCAAAGCCGGCGTGGTCGGAACAAAGTCCAATAGTTTTCATATAAATAAAATGATAGAGTGATAATGTGAAAAAGCGATAGAGCAATGAGGTGACGATGTAGTGCAGCATGTGCAGGCTTTTCTACCTTATCGCCTCATTACTCTATCATTATTTTACTGTTGTTTTATTAAATCATTGCCTTTACTTGCTTGTACACGTTTTCTGCCGTGAAGCCCAGCTTTTCGTCCAGCACTTTGTAAGGAGCGGAGAAACCGAACGATTCCAATCCCCAAACCTTACCGTGGGCGCCTACCAAACCTTCCAGCGTAACGGGCAGTCCGGCGGTCAGACCGAATACTTTTGCATTTGCCGGAATCACGCTCTCCTGATAGCCCGGAGCCTGACTGCGGAACAGTCCCTCTGACGGAACAGATACGATGCGCAGCTTGACACCGTCCTTGCGCAGCAGTTCTGCACCGGCCACCAGCGTGGCTACTTCGGAACCGGAAGCTACAAGGATAACGTCCGGATTCTCGTCCGAACCGGCTACGATATAAGCGCCTTTGGCTGCCTGGCTGTAATCATTGCCTGCAGGCAGGTTGGTGATGTTCTGACGGGAGAATATTAAAGCGGTCGGGGTAGACATGTTCTCCATGGCAAGTTTCCATGCCACGGTTGTTTCTTCCGCATCGGCAGGACGGAGTACCAGCATGGAGTTATGCCCCTTGTGGTTTTTCAGCTTTTCCATTAAGCGGATTTGAGCTTCCTGTTCCACCGGTTCGTGCGTAGGACCGTCTTCGCCTACGCGGAATGCGTCGTGTGTCCAGATGAATTTTACGGGAGTTTCCATGAGGGCAGCCATACGTACGGCTGGTTTCATGTAGTCGGAGAATACGAAGAATGTTCCGCAAGCGGGGATAACGCCGCCATGCAGCGCCATACCGATGCAGCAGCATGCCATTGTCAGTTCCGATACGCCTGCCTGGAAGAATGCACCGCTGAAATCGCCTTTCTTGAAGGAGTGGGTCTTTTTCAGGAAGCCGTCGGTCTTGTCGGAGTTGGACAAGTCGGCGGAAGCCACAATCATGTTTTCCACCTGAGTGGCGAGAGCGCCGAGTACGGTAGCCGATGCGGCACGTGTAGCGACATTGGCTTTCTGTTCGATTGCAGTCCAGTCCACTTCGGGAGCCTTGCCGGAGAAGAACAGTTCCAGTTTGGCTGCCTTTTCGGGATTGGCTTTTGCCCATGCGGCTTTGGCGGCATATTTTTCTGCCATGATGCCCTTCAATTCGGCAGCGCGTCTGGCGTAAAGCTCGGCTACTTCCGGAAAGACAGTGAACGGATTTTCCGGGTTACCGCCCAGGTTCTTGATTGTATTTACATAAGCGTCGCCGCCCAAAGGAGCACCGTGTGTAGCGCAGTTGGCTTCGTAGCTGCTGCCGTCTGCCTTGCGTGCACCTTTACCCATTACGGTGTGACCGATAATCAGCGTAGGACGCTCAGCTTCGGTTTTAGCCTCGTTGAGTGCGCCGCGGATGGCATCTGCATCGTTACCGTCGATTGTGATGACTTTCCAGCCCCATGCCTCGTATTTCTTTGCTGTATCTTCGATGGTTACATCTTTCGTTTCGGTGGAAAGCTGGATGTCGTTTGCATCATAGAACATGATGAGGTTGTCCAGTCCCAGCGCACCGGCAATACGGCCTGCACCCTGTGAGATTTCTTCCTGAATGCCACCGTCGGAGATATAGGCGTAAATCGTCTGGTTCATTACTTCTTCAAAACGGGCTTTCATGAACTTGGCGGCGATGGCTGCTCCAACGGCAAAGGTATGTCCTTGTCCCAACGGACCGGAAGTGTTTTCGATGCCGCGCATGATGTCGCGTTCGGGGTGTCCCGGAGTGGGGCTGCCCCATTGGCGGAATTCTTTCAGCTCATCCAATGTGAATTTGCCTACCAACGCCAATGTGGAATAGAGCATCGGCGACATGTGTCCCGGGTCGAGGAAGAAACGGTCGCGACCTTCCCACGCGGGGTTCTCGGGGTCGTACACTAAGAACTCGGAGAAGAGTACATTCACAAAGTCGGCACCACCCATAGCGCCACCGGGGTGTCCGGAATTGGCTTTTTCGACCATAGAAGCAGCAAGGATACGGATGTTGTCCGCTGCAAGGTTCATAAGTTTCTTGTCGTTCATATTATAAAATATAGTTATGATTTAAATATTTTATTAGTAAGTTGATTTTCTTTCCTATTGATTTTGATAGGGACAAAGATAGCTTTTTATGTGTAAATCTACAACATAGTACCTGTCTCTTTTTTTTGTTCCTATCACCCGCTTCTTGTTTTGACTACAATAAGTCTTTATTGATGGTTTACTGTAACTCAACAGTAACAATTGATTTGGCGGGGAGTTTTATTTTCAGGATTCCTTTATTGATTTTTACCTCTTTGAAAGGTACTAATTTTACTTTGTCGGGATTTTCAAAGGAATTATAATCCGTTACCTGTGCAGAGGTGAGCATTTCTCCTGCCGCTTTTGTAGCCTGTATTCCCGGAAGATTTACAATAACTTCCTGCTCATTATCTACATCAACATTGGACAAGGAAATATGAATTTTCCCATCTTTGTTTTTGGATGCCGTAGCGCTGATGAGGGGCAATGTACGTTTGTCGCGTACGCTTACTTGCTGACAGCTTATTTCAAAGGGAAGATAGGTAGCGTCCTGATGTACCTTGTACATCTTGAAAACGTAGTAGGTAGGAGTCAGTACCATCTCTTTTCCTTTAGTCAGGATCATAGATTGCAGAACGTTGACAACCTGGGCTATGTTTGCCATTTTCAAACGGTCGGTGTATTTGTGGAAGATGTCGAGAGACAGGGAAGCCACAAAGGCGTCACGCATGGTATTCTGTTGGTAGAGGTGCCCTCTGACTGTACCGGGCTCTTCGTCCCACCATGTTCCCCATTCATCCAGCATCAGTGCTACGTTCTTGTCTTTGTCATATTCGTCCATAATGGCGCAGTGTTTGCGGATTACATCTTCTATTTCACGGCATTTACCCATGGTCCAGTAATAGTCATCCTTGTCGAACTGGGTTGCAGAGCCTTTACTGCCGGTCCATCCGCTAACGGTGTAGTAGTGGAGTGAAACTCCGTTCATGCGGCTGCCCACGCGCTCCATGAGGACTTTTGTCCACTCGTAGTCATAATCGCTGGCACCGCTGGCTATCTTGAACAGGCGGTTGTTGTCATAATTGCGGCAATAGGTTGAGTAACGGCGGTAAAGGTCGGCATAGTATTCGGGACGCATGCTGCCGCCGCAACCCCAGCTTTCGTTACCTACACCGAGGTATTTGACTTTCCATGCCTTGTCACGACCGTTTTTCCGGCGCAGATTCGCCATTGGGGAGTCACCGTCAGAGGTCATGTATTCCACCCATTTGGCAAGTTCCTCAACGGTTCCGCTTCCCACGTTGCCGCTGATGTAAGGTTCGCAACCCAACATTTCGCAAAGGTTGAGGAACTCGTGTGTGCCGAAACTGTTGTCTTCGATAGTGCCGCCCCAGTTGTTATTCACCATTTTAGGACGATTCTCTTTGGGACCGATACCATCCATCCAGTGATATTCATCGGCAAAACAGCCGCCCGGCCAGCGAAGAACGGGAACTTGGAGGTCTTTCAGGGCATTGAATACGTCGGTACGGTAACCTTTGATATTGGGTATATCGGAGTTCTCGCCTACCCAAAGGCCTCCGTAGATACAAGTACCTAGATGTTCGGCAAACTGTCCGTAAATTTCTTTGGGAATAATTTGCTTGCCTTGATCGGCGTGAAGCGTGATTGTAGCACTTTGTTGTGCAGACAAGGATACAGATGCAGCTAATAGGATACTGCTGAATAATAACTTGTTTCTCATAATGTTTATTGGTAATAGATGTTTGTAATATGATGTAATTTCAATTCTGCAGGCACTTTACCGGACCATACGGCTATTCAAGTAGGCGGATTTCATAGATAGCCGGGGTCCATTCGGTACCGTCCGGACTGAACCGTATCGGATAATTGCCGGCGCCTAACTTCTGTGGCAAAAGATAACAGAGTGTTACGAAACCTTCTTGATCCGCTTCGCTGATTGTGGGGGCGGCAGTCAGTTTTTCATTGTTGAGAAGGATTACAACCTTCATCGGATCGTTCTTTCGTGTAGTGATCATAAGCCGGCTTGCTTCCTTGTTTGTTTTCAGAGTGTAGCCGAACCAGCCTTTGGCGCGTCGAAAATGACGGTCTCTGTTGGTTCCGGTTTCCGCCTGTTCGTACCGGATGCCATGATCGGATTCCGGCTGTTGTTCTCCGGGGAAAATAATGTCTGCTGTCTGGTTGGCAAGTTCCATGGCCTTGCGCTCTTTCTGTTCCATTTCTTGACGGATGCTTTCTACTTCGGCTTCGCTCACCTGATGGAAGTAAATGGCATAACGGAAATCGTGCAGGCGGAAGAACGGTATCAGTCGCAACGAGTCTTTCTGCATGGGGTAGACACTTCCGGTATAGTTGAATGATAACTGTTCATCATCCGTTTTCCGAAGTTCTTGAGGCAGTGATGCGGAAGATCCTATCAACATCGGTGTCTTTTCCAAAGAGACCAGCTTGCCATGGGCAATGTGTCCGCCACGACTATCATCGGCATAGAGCCCGTTCATGTTTTCCGTACCGGTGGGGCTGGAAAGTACGATGGGACCGTACATGAAAGCATAGAAATGTTCTTGGTCGGGTATTTGCTCCAAAGTGACCTGCATTGGCAGGTTTAGCGTAATTTCGTCTCCGGCTTTCCATTTGCGGCGAATCGTCAGGTATTCGCCTGGTTGGTTATTTATATCCTGCACTTTGCCATTGACGGAAACACTTGCTCCTTTTGCCCATGAGGGGTAACGGAGTTTGAGACAGAGTGCTTTTTTATTGCTTTTTTCTATCCGGAATCTGATTTGCTCTTCATCGGGAAAACGGCTTTCTTGTATCAGTGTCAATTTCTTCTCTTTCCAGGTCAGGCGCGAGGGTATGAATAAGTTTACATACAAGGTGTCCTCTGCATGGGCATAAATGAACTCTCCGTATTTGGTGTGGTTCTCCAGCCCTGAACCTACGCAGCACCACATGGATGTTTCCGGTTGTGAATAAACACGATAGTGTCCTGAACGCATAGGAGTGAAGTAGACAAAACCGCCCTTTACCGGTTGTTGTGAGGCAAGAATATGGTTGTATAGGGCACGTTCGTAATAATCGGCAAAGCGGATGTCGGGGGAAGTCTGGAAAAGCATCTTCGTCAGGCGGAGCATATTGTAAGTGTTACAGGTTTCCGGACCTTGTATATCATTGAGCATGGATGTGAAATTGTCCGCAGGATGAAAATGCTCACGTACGCTGTTGCCGCCGATACAGACGGAACGGTGATTGACAACTGTATTCCAGAAAAAACGTGCAGCCTGATCCCAAGCATCGTTTTGAGTGAGATCGGCAATACGTTTGTAACCGATGACTTTCGGTATTTGTGTATTGGCGTGCATACCTGTCAGATGGTCTTCACCGGAGATAAGGGGTTCAAGAAGTGTCTTATGGGAGAATCTGCGTGCCAGTTCCAGATATTTTTTGTTGCCTGTGATGCTGGCTACATCGGCAAATATTTCGTTCAGTCCTCCATGTTCGCTACGTAGCATATCCTGCATTTGCTGTTCAGTGAGTCCTGACGTGATGCTTGCCATCCAATCGGTGAGGGCAATCAGCATTTGACGTGCAAGGTCACTTACTGCATAAAGGTAAGCATCGCGAAGTCCGGCATAAGTCTTGTGTATGTTGTATAAGGGAACCCATTTGCCGTTAAGGCTGAAACTTTCGGAACGGATATTCCCTTCTTTTATTTCTTTCCAAAGTTGCAGGCTCCCGGGTGTTCCTCCGATAAATCCGTTACCTACCGCCTGTTGTGCCCGGTGTAATTCGTTCAGCATATAATTCAGTCGGTTGTATACGGTCGTGTCGCCGGTGGCGGCATACATCATGGAAAGTGCGGAAATGTAATGTCCGCCGATGTGTCCGTCCAATCCTGTGTTTTCCCAGTTGGTATAACTTGGGGCTTTGGGGGCAAGTCCGGCTTCGCGTAAGAAAGGGGCAAGCAACCGGTCAGGGTTCATGGCCATGATATAATGCAAGTCGGTCTGCTGTGCCTGTAAAAAAGGACTTTCCAATAACTTGATGTCTTGAAGGGGGAAATAGGATACTGCTTGTCTTGTTTGGGCTTTTCCGGTTAAGAAAAAGCAGAAAAGTAGTAGGCAGGTAAGTGATGATTTCATTTGTGTCAGGTGTTTATAGTATGAAGAATAACTTTATGTATGTAAATGTAGCGGGAGTAATTTCGATACCGGCGCATCTGTGCGGCAGCTTTAAGCTCTTTCCGCTACAATCACATGTATTATTGTTCTTAAGCCTTTGCTTTTTATTTAGAATGAACTTTTTTAAGGCAACCGACTTAATCTTATAGGGATTATCTTTTAGATTTAACGGCTGCTTCTTCAACAGGCAGATTCGCCTTGTAATTTTCGATGTATGCGTTGAAGCCTTCTACATCTTCAGCCGTCGGTGATACCTCAATGCCAGCATTTCCTGCAAATACTTTTTCATCCAGAAAATCGGCAAGGTTTTGTTGTTTGTCGTTGTTCACAAGATACGAGCCGAGTAGGGCAATACCCCATGCGCCACCTTCACCAGCTGTTTCCATAACGGAAATAGGCGAGTTTATGGCTGCAGCAAGAATTCTCTGGCCCACACCTTTGGTTCTGAATAATCCTCCATGCCCTGTGATTCTGTCAACTTTGATTTTTTCTTCCTTGAACAAAATGTCATTACCGATTTTGAGAACTCCGACCGAAGCGTGCAGATGAGCCCTCATAAAGTTGGCAAGGTTGAACTTGTCATTAGCCGAACGTACAAATAGTGGACGTCCTTCTGCAAGCCCTGTTACGGGTTCGCCGGAAATATAGTTGTATGAAATAAGGCCACCGCAATCTGTATTGCCGGTGAGTGCATGGTTATAGAGCTTACCATATATCTCATCCATATCCACAGGAATACCCAGTAATTCCTGATATTCTTTGAATAGGTTGACCCATGCGTTGAGGTCGGAAGTGCAGTTGTTGCAATGTACCATTGCTACGAGGCTTCCGTCAGGAGTAGTCACCATATCAATCATTTCGTATGGCTTTGACAGCTCTTTTTCCAAAACAATCATGGAGAATGAGGATGTACCAGCCGATACGTTTCCAGTGCGTTGCTTTACGGCATTGGTTGCAACCATACCTGTACCTGCATCTCCTTCGGGCGGACATACCGGTATTCCTGCTTTCAGGTGGCCTGATACGTCAAGTCTTTTGGCTCCTTCCGGCGTGAGGAAGCCTGCATTCTTACCTGCCGGCAATACTTTGGGAAGAATATCCAGAAGTTTCCAGCCATAGCCTTTTGGGGCAACGAGCTCATCGAATTTGGCTACCATTTCAGCCGAGTAATTCTTGGTGGTAGGATCTATGGGAAGCATACCTGATGCATCGCCTATACCCAACACTTTTTGGTCTGTTATCTGCCAATGTACAAATCCGGCAAGGGTTGTCAGGTAGTCAATGTCTTTAACATGTTTCTCGTTGTCCAGAATAGCTTGGTATAAGTGGGAAATACTCCATCTCAACGGAATGTTGTAGACAAACAGGTCGGATAAAGCCGCTGCTGCCTGAGCGGTATTGGTGTTTCTCCAAGTACGGAACGGAACGAGGATTTCTTCTTTTTTATTGAATGCCATATAGCCATGCATCATGGCACTGACACCTATTGCAGCCAGAGACTCTATTTCTGTATCGTATAAGTTTTTTACGTTCGTACGGAGGTCTGCATAGCAATCCTGCAGCCCGTACCAGACAGCGTCGACACTATAGGTCCAAAGCCCGTTGACCAGTTGGTTTTCCCAAGTGTGGCTTCCCTGAGCAATGGGTTTATTTTCAGGATCAATCAAAACAGCTTTAATTCGTGTCGAACCGAATTCTATACCAAGAATGGCTTCCCCGGCTTCAATTGTTGATTTTGGATCTGATTTCATGTGATTTAAGTAATTATAAAGGTAAAAAAGTGGTTAGCTATAAATCACGAATTACTAATTACACATACCATAAAAGTAATCCGTAATTAGTAATTCGCAGTTATTCTTAGCAAAGCGCTTTATTCAGCATATAGTATACCTCATTCATGCGCAGTTCCTTTTTGAACTCTCTGATGGTGGTATTTTCATCGATAACAATCATTTCGATACCGGCCATTTCCGCAAAGTCTCCCCAGTCTTCTACTGTAAGGTCGTAGGAGAAGCTGGTGTGGTGTGTACCACCTGCCAAAATCCATGCAGCTGCACCTACTTCGAGGTTAGGCATCGGAATCCATAATGCACTTGCAACTGGAAGTTTCGGAAGCGGTTTGCTCTTGATGCATTCCACTTTGTTTACAATGAGGCGGAAGCGGTTGCCCAAGTCTACGATAGTTGCGGCTACACCTTTGCCTTGTTTGCTGGTGAATACGAGGCGTGCTGTTTCACTGTCGATACCAATGCTCAAACGGTGTACTTCCAGTTTGGGCTTCTGTTCAGCTATCAACGGACAGACTTCCAGCATGTGAGCTTGCAGAATGGCGCTCTTTTCACCGTCGAAGTTCAGTGTGTAATCTTCAAGGAAAGAACATCCGTTGGGCATGCCCTGACTCATGAACCAAGTGGTGCGGTAGAGGGCGGCAGTCTTCCAGTCGCCTTCTGCTCCAAAGCCATAGCCTTCTGCCATCAGTCGCTGAGATGCCAGACCGGGGATTTGGTCGAAGTCGCCCAAGTCGTTGAAATTGGTAGTGAAGCCTTTAGCACCGGTGTCTTTTAGCACGCGACGGATAGCAATTTCTGCTTTTGCAGAGTTCCATACTTTGGTATAAGCTTCCGTTCCTTCTTTTTCGAGTGCGGCATCATGGTCGTAAAGTCTGAAGTATTCGGCTATGAGAACTTTTACATCAGCATCGTCAACAGCGTTATAGTAAGTCATAACATCGTTAATGGGGTAGTAGTCCACATGGTAGCCCAATACTTGTTCGGCGCTGACCTTGTCACCATCTGTTACGGCTACGTTGTTCATTTGGTCGCCGAAACGGATGATGAGCATATCTTGTGCGTCGGCCCATGCGGCAGCTACACGCATCCATGAAGCAATCTGCTTTTGTGCTTTTTCATCTTGCCAGTGTCCTACAACTACTTTGCGGTTTTTGCGCATGCGGGTAACGATGTGTCCGAACTCGCGATCGCCATGAGCAGACTGGTTCAGGTTCATGAAGTCCATGTCCATTGTTTCCCAGGGAATCTCTTTGTTGAATTGTGTGTGGAAATGCAGCAACGGCTTTTTCAGCTCTTGCAGACCATGAATCCACATTTTGGCAGGAGAGAAAGTGTGCATCCAAGTGATGACACCGATACATTTTTCATCGTTGTTGGCAGCTTTGAAAGCGGCAGTTACTTCTTTGGAAGAGTTTACTGTGCCTTTATATACAACTTTTACAGGCAGACGACCGGAGTCATTCAGCCCCTTTACCATTTCGTTGCTGTGTGCGTCTACTGCGACAACTGCATCACCTCCGTACAGAAGCTGTGCTCCTGTTACGAACCATACTTCATATTGATCAAATGCGTTCATACTGTTCTTTATTTTGATTGTTTATATTTTATAATCTTATACTTTATGCTTGATTTCACTTCTGCCCATAATAAGCGTTCGGACCATGTTTACGGCTGAAGTGCTTTTCTATAAGCAGCGGGTTCATCGTCAGTTGCGGATTAACCGCATAGGCTATTGAAGCCATTTTGGCTACCTGCTCCATTACTACGGCATTGTGCACTGCATCGTGTGCATCTTTTCCCCAAGAGAAAGGACCATGATTCTTAACCAATACTCCGGGCGTATGAACCGGGTTCAATCCTTCGAAACGCTTCACGATGACATTGCCTGTCTCCAGCTCATACGCTCCCTTTACCTCTTCTTCTGTCATATCTGTAGTGCAGGGAATGGCATCATGGAAATAGTCGGCATGGGTAGTTCCTATATTGGGGATGTCACAACCGGCTTGCGCCCATGCAGTGGCATACGTAGAGTGTGTATGAACCACACCGCCGATTTCCGGAAACGCTTTGTAAAGCACTAAGTGGGTCGGAGTGTCGGAAGAGGGCTTCAGGCTGCCTTCTACAACATTGCCGTCAAGGTCGACCACAACCATGTCTTCCGCTTTCATATCATCATAGCTAACTCCACTGGGCTTGATAACAACCAATCCCGTTGTCCGGTCAATGGCCGATACATTTCCCCATGTGAAGATGACGAGTCCATGCTTCACCAAATCAAGGTTGGCACGGAATACCTTTTTTCTCAGTTCTTCTAACATAATGTTTAATGGATTAATGTGCTAATATGGGCACATTAGCATGTTATTAAATTTTAAATTTAGGTGCTTTGCGATACGCCTTTTCATTGAATTTGTAGAGGGCGGCACCGCGTTTGGAACTTGTTTTATCGATTTTATCCGTTTTTTCTATGTAATCCATTTCGGCTATCCTTTTGCGGAAGTTCCGTTTATCGATGTTTTCACCGTAAATGGCCTCGTATAGGCTCTGCAGTTGTGAAAGCGTAAATAGTTGAGGTAACAGGTTAAAACCGATAGGCTCAGTAGTAGTTTTTTGCTGCATCAATGCACGTGCTTTCTCTACCATTGCAGAATGATCGAAGATAAGCGGGGGCAACTCATTAATATTTACCCAAAAAGCATTGTGTTGCTGTACCAGAGCCTTGTCGTATTCATTGATGTTGACTAGTGCATAGTAGGCAATGGAGATAACCCGTTCACCCGGATCTCGGTCGATAGCTCCGAAAGAACCGACTTGTTCCATATACACGTTGTCCAGTCCGGTCAGTTCTGCAAGAACCCGTTTGGCTGCATCGTCTACGCTTTCGCTTTCTTGAACAAATCCGCCCATCAGTGACCAGTTGCCCATTGCAGGTTCGAAGTTTCTTTTCAGCAACAACAGATTTAATTCACCCTCGTTAAAACCGAAAATGATGCAGTCGATACCTACATAGAATTTAGGATTGGAACTGTAGTAACTACCCATGTTTTTTGTTTTTATAATTAGAATATCTTAGTTTGATGTACATAAAAACTATTTTTCATGCGTATAAAGATTATTTTTCATGTACATCAAAAAAAGTTTTTTTTCACTATATCTGTTTTTACCAGAAATACCAGTAGAAAGCCGCGGTAATAGCCAGAATGATTACCGTATGGATAATATCCCAGTGATTCCAGCTGGCACGTGTGGCAGCTTTTTGCTCAGGCGTAGATGTGCCGAATACCAAACCTTGTATTTTTTCAGCACTTGGGGCTTCGGTCATCAGACTGACTGCTATTACCACTATAATACAGAATAGGAACATCCAGCCGCAGAAGAATAACCAGTTCAGATCATAAAACAGATATTTAAACATTGAGCTGTCTGTAATTGCTGTATTGCTATAGTATACTTTTGCGCCCAAGCGGGTGAGACCGATAATCATACCGGCAATTAATCCCCACATACCACCTTTGGCAGAAGTGCGTTTCCAACAGATTCCCAACAGAAATGCAGCTGCGATACCGGGAGCCAATACGGATTGAACATCTTGCAGATAAGTATAAAGAACATCACCTACACTACGCATAATAGGAATCCACAGTATACCCAGAATAACAATAACCACTGTTGCAATCTGTCCGATGCCTACCAGTTTCTTTTCTGGGGTTTCCGGTTTGAAACGTTTGTAGAAGTCGATTGTAAAAAGCATGGCTGAAGAGTTGAACAGGGAAGCCAGTGAACTCATCAATGCAGCAAGAATGCCGCAAACAACAAGGCCTTTTACTCCAGCAGGAAGAAGCTTGGCTACCAGTGTAGGGAAAGCGGCATCTGCGTTTGCAGTACCATTGGCAAGCAGAGGAAGGAAACCTTCGCCACCGGCTCCGATATATTTCTGATGCAGGGCAAAAGCAATCATACCCGGAATCAAGAACAGGAATACAGGCAATAGTTTCAGGTATGCACCGAAAATAGTACCACGACGGGCTTCTTTTTCGTTTTTACCGGAAAGTACGCGTTGTACAATAAATTGGTCAGTACACCAATACCAGAAGCCAATAATGGCCGAACCAACCAATGCACCCAGCCATGGGAAATTGGGATCATTGTTATCGCGGATAAGTTGGGTCATGGTATCTCCATACTCGTTGACTGTAACTGCACTGCATATGCTCATCATTTCATCCCAACCGCCCAATTCTTTAAAACCGAGAACGAGGATGATAAGTGAACCCAAAAGAAGGATAGGAGTTTGCAGTACCGAGGTATAAAGTACGGATTTCATTCCGCCAAATATTGTGTAAAGTGCTGTCAATACAACTAAGCCGATTGCTGCAATCCAAAAGAAATCTATTCCCCACAGTTCTTTGATACCGAATACCTGCTGAAATACAAGTCCACCGGCGTATACAGTTACAGCTACTTTGGTCAGCACGTAGCTAATTAATGAAATGACAGAAAGAATAGTACGCGACTGCGGATTGTAACGGCGTTCCAGAAATTCGGGCATTGTGTATACCATGCTTCGTGAATAGAATGGTACGAATACCCATCCGAGAATCAAGATCATCCAACCTTGTATTTCCCAGTGCGCCATTGCCATACCACTGGATGCTCCGGCACCGGCCAATCCGATTAAGTGTTCCGAACCGATGTTGGATGCAAATATGGATGCACCTATGGCGAGCCATGTGGCATCACGTCCACCTAAAAAATAGTCAGCCGAATCATTCTGCTTTTGTTTGACTACCCAAACAATAATACCTATCAGAGCCAGGAAGAATATTCCAATGACTACCCAATCTAATGTTCCCACGATAATAATGATTTAAAAGTTATTATTTATTTTTCTACTGAGAATTTGAAAATACATTTGCTGTTGTAAGTCTGTCCCGGTTCCAGAATAACAGAAGGCCATTGTGGCTTATTGGGGCTATCTGGATAATGTTGAGTTTCCAGACATACGGAAGCGCGTTGGTTGTAGACGATCCCTTTTTTCCCTTTTGCAGTTCCGTCCAGAAAATTCCCTGTATATACCTGTATACCAGGCTCATTAGTGTATACTTCTAAGCTGATGCCGCTTTCGGGAGAAGTGAGTTTGGCGGCAAGTTTTTTAATATCGCCATTGGTGTTCAATACCCAATTATGGTCGTATCCGTTACCATATTTCAATTGTATGAAATCAAAATTGGTAATATCCTGGCCTACGGCTTTGGGAGTAGTAAAATCCATGGGAGTATCTTTTACCGGTACAATTTCTCCGGTAGTCATATAAGTTTGGTCTACAGGAGTGTAATTATCAGCATTGATATATAGTATGTGGTCTGTGGCTGCTTTAGACGGATTGCCGGATAGATTGAAGTAGGAATGGTTGGTCATGTTGATAACTGTTTTTTTATCAGTAGTTGCGCTATATTTGATATCTATGGCGTTATCGTCTGTCAGCTTGAAAAGAACTTTGGCAGTTAAGTTGCCCGGAAAATTTGCGTCTCCGTCTGGAGAGAAGCGGGTCAGCTCCAAAGTGGTTTCATCAATGGGGTTGGCTTCATATACCTGATATTGCCATCCTTTAGGACCACCGTGCAGGCAATGTCCGAAATTGTTCTTTGGTAATTGGATCGTGTCACTATCCAATACCATTTTGCCCTGGTTGATTCTGTTGGCGTAACGTCCGATAGACGCACCGAAATCGCTTGGGACGTTTATGTAGTCGGCTATACTGTCGAAGCCAAGGACAACATCTTTCATTTCCCCGTTTTTGTCAGGTACCATAATAGATACGATACGTCCGCCGAAGTTAGTGATGCATACTTCCATGCCCGCTTTATTCTTTAATGTATAAAGATCTGTCTGGGCATCGTTCACTACAGTTTGAAATTTTGTCGGGTTAAGGCCGGAAAGAGTAAGTTCCGTTTGATTTTTCTGAGCGCAGGAAGCTAACATTAATGTAGCTATTCCGGCAATAAGAATGTGATTCTTCATGGTGTTATTTAATTTGAAAATTAGATTATTATCTTATTTCGGGTGTAAAAGTAACACTTTTGTTTGGTGTAATATATACACTTTTGTATGTTATGTAACATAAAAGAAAAAAAACAGCTTTGAAATTTGTATATCCCAAAGCTGTTTCAATGTCTGAAAGAATACTTATTTTACTTTTTTACCCCAATATGTCTTATGGTTACTTCCGTAAGCGGCATAGACGATGGTCGGTGTTCTGGGACTGGCTTCCCAGTCAACTTCCCGTTGCAGGTAAAGATCTGTTCCATTTGCTGTCAGAATTTGCTGTTCTGCATCATAGCTCCATCTGCCGCCTTTCCATGTTCCTTCAGTAATGGTGTGGTCGGCGGCCAGCGTCATGATTGCAGATTCTTTTTGAACCCCATAAGCGTAGGACAAGTCAATATGTTCCCAATTTCCGATGAGTTCTTCTTCGGTAATGGCTACTTGGGGTACGGCTCCGTAGCGTTCGGGCATAACCAAGGGCCAACCGTCTTTAGTCCAACGGATGTTGCGTACATGTCCTAACATAATAGCGTTGTCCACGCTTTTGGGGAGACGTGCTTGCGAAGAGTAATACCAATTACCATTGCCATCGTTGAAGATGGTGCAATGTGAGAAGCCTACCCAGCCATTGCTCTTGCTGAATTTGTACGGGTGTGTCACTACCGGCAACATTTCTGCTCCTTCGGTAACATTGGCGCCATCGATGCCGAGATAAGGACCGGTGATACTTTTAGAACGGCATACGCGTGTATTGTAAGGTATGTCCAATGCATCGTATGCCACGAATAGATAGTAGTAGCCTGTCTCTGTGTTGTAAATGATTTCAGGACCTTCACTGGCTTGCCAACGGTTGTTGATATTACGGGTGGCTATCAACTGCCCGTATTCTGCCGGAGCATTTCCTTCTGCCCAGGGGATACCTAAGTCTTGTTTCGGCATTCCGGTTTCGGCATTCAATTCCATAGCAACAATGCCGCTATGCCATGAACCGTATATCAGCCAGTGGGTATTTTCAGGAGTAATGATGTAAGAAGGGTCGATAGCATTCCATTTGTAATAGCAATTGGCATATTGGGTGCTGGGGATGTTGAAGTTCAGTCCCTTGTCCGATGCATTGGTCACTACATATCCTTTGTCCACCCAATCGCTGTTGTTGGCAGGATTGCTATTCTCCATCAGGCCGATAAAAGCACGTTCACTCCAGGCGGTCGCTCCGGTTCCGCCGTCCAGATAGCCGGGTACTACGATGGAGTAGTACATGCGATACAGTCCGTTTCTAACTTTCTGCACACTTGGGGCCCAGTAACCGAAGTCGCTTTCTGCGGCAGTGCTTGCTGTCAATCCCATCGCTTTGCGTATCTCATTCAGCTTCGGCATCACCCAGTCGGGAAGCTTCGGCATAGTCCCGCCTAGATATTCCCAATTCACGAGGTCTTTGGAACGTCTGGCGTGGAAGTGTCCGTGTCCTGTATGTGCATTGCCGTAGGAGGCATCTGTCTGATACATATAGTAGTATCCGTCTTCGGCAAGCACAACGCTGGGATCGTGCACGTTTGCCAAGTTCCATTGAGTACGATTGGACCAGCTTGCAATGCCCGCATAATTATCTTCGTATTCCGGAGCCACATAATTCTTTAATTGTTCATTAAGGTCTGTGATTTCTATGGTCGACGTGAATGTTTCCGAGTAAGTGTACCGGCTGTTACCATAAACGTATGCACGTATATAGTAAGGAGTATTGATTTTCAATCCAGAGAGGGTGGCACTGAAATTTTCATCTGCTTCTATCACCTTGTCTTTGATAGTAGGATTTGAGACATTTACACTATAGCAAAATCCTCTCTTGACTACGCTGCTTAGATTGCCGGTGATTGATGATTTAACGTTCAGTGAGGTACCCGTTGCGGTTGCTTCGGGAGTGGTTAAAACTACATCACTGTTTCTGTTGTATTCGATGTTGTCAAGCCCGTCAGAACAAGCAGTGAAAACGAATACAGTCAGTAGGGATAGTAAGAAAAATGTTGTTTTTTTCATTTGGGTAAGTTTTTAAGATCCATATTGTTCCGTTGATAGACAGGAACAATATGGATGATAAAGAATTTAATAGTTATTCTTATTCATTGAAGACGAGGTGGCAACCGTCAACAGACAGTGCAAAGTTTAAGTCGTTTGCATCTATGGTGTTGATGCCCCAATAGTATTGGGTGGAGATTGTACTTGTAGTACCTATCATTACTGCCTGAATGTCGGCGGTACCATTACCGCAATTAGTCACGTAGACTGTAACTTTGGATCCATTCATTCCGGCAAGCCAAGTGCTCCAGTCACCTTGTGTTCCGTTATGAACGCAGGCATCATATCCATCGCCCCAGCCAAAGTTATCGGCACGGACCACTGCGTAGTGGGTACCATTATTCTTACGGAGAACTACAAGGAAATTGTTCCAATTCCTTGCCAGATTGCTGTAATTAGTAAACGAAATACACTTTGTCTGACCTGAAGGTATATTGAAATTATCTGAGTAGGTCTCGGGGTTAAACCACAGAGTTGAGTTGTCTGTATTTCCTAGCTGTCCGCTTGTATTCTTCACTACAGTAGCTTCGGAGACGGTGACATTTACCGTTGCGGTGATGTTTTCTCCGGCGGTAACGATAACCGGCTGCGAACCAGCCTTTGCAGGAATGGCGGAGAAGCTGAGTTTTGCGTTGTCAATGACTGCCAAACTCCCGTCAGAGTAGGTTCCCATAACTACCATGCCTGTTGGGTCGAAAGGCATCATGCAACTCTTGGCTTCTTCCGAGGTGTAGTAATAGGGCTTTGTACGCGAGGGTGCAGTGGTTATTGAAATTGATTGAAGTACTCCCACAACCTTAAAAGATGCGTTAGCCACAATCGGTTTATCACAGTTTTTGCCCTTGAAGGTTTTGTTGTAGACAGCTACAAGAGTCTTATCTCCCGTTTGATTTATATCAGGAATGGCTGAGAATGAGAGTTCGGAGGCTGTTACGGTTTTAGTCACTCCCTCTTCAAAGGTTACAATGGCTGAGATGTTAGTTATGGCCTCTTCAAGTGAAGTACCCAAAGAAATTTGTGTGGGTACATCCTGCAATATCATTGATATCGGATTCTTGTCTGCGGCAGATGTGAGTCCACCGACAGGAACGATGTTGGTTTGCAGAAAGTCTATGTAAGAGCCTTCGGGGACTAAGAAGCAGCGAATGTTGGTGTTGCTTGCATCTGCGTTCAGGTTGGGTTCTTTATTCGGTTGTGCATAGGTCTTAGTAGCCACTCCGTTGGTCATCTTGACAGTGAAAGCATTTTTGCTGGTGCGGTCTACGGTGAGCGTTACTTTGCCACCTAACTTTTGTACGTTCTCGTCTTTGTTATCAACGGGATCAAGAAGCAAGGTGCCCGATATGTACTGGAAGTCAATATAATCGCCCCACTGAGAGTTATAAGTTTCAGGGCTATTTGTAACATCAAAGCGGATAGCTCCGTATTCGGTATATTCTTCACTGTCACGATCCACATCATTGGTGATGATAAGGGCAAAGTTCTTGTAATATGTATTATCGACAGGGTTGATGTTAAGATTGAATACTGCATTCCATTTCTCACCGTCAGGTACCACATAATACTTGGAAAAAGCAGTCCAGAAACCGGAGGTGAAATCCGTATTCCCGATGGTGTATACATCTTCCTGCATACCTTCAAGTATTTCATCTTCCGGTTCTTTCTTGGAGTCTTCTATTTCCTGTATTTTATCAGAAATCCATTCGGGAGCATTTACGTCATAGAGTTCGCCTCCTTCGCAGCTTGCCAGGACCAACATCCACAAGGTTGCTGCACAACAGAAGAATGTTATTTTATAGAAATGTTTCATTTTCTTTATTTTTTAATAGGTAATGGTTTGAAACGTTCCCCGCCTGTTCCGGTTGAACCCGTAGGGCTGAGGGAAGTGTGTTTCTAAGTTTATTTACTTGCTTAACTCTACGACTGGACGTACTTTCCATTTGTTTTCCCGGAAGTAAATGGAATTATCTGTACTGTAATTGGCTGAGTTTCCTGTCAGGTTCGGATTGTTGTTCATCAACTGCTGTACGATAGGCAGAAACTCATGTCCAGGTCTGTAAGTATCGAAAGTGCTCTTCAGTTCGGAGTCGCTTGCTATATCGCTGTACTTCACAGGATCCTTTACTCCATTTATGGAGCGGCGCACTGTGCCATGTTCTTTTAGTTGTTGCAGGCGTCCGTTGTCATAGAAGAATCCCCAGCGGATGAGGTCGAAGCCTCGTCCGAATTCGCATCCGAATTCTTTAGGACGTTCCACGTTGGCTATCTGTTCAAAGAGCTTGTCGGCAGAATTGAAGTCTTCGAGCTTCAGATCTACCAGATTGGCGCGGTTACGCACTTCATTAATCCAGTCGATAGCTTGCTGTGTAGGACCGTTGACTTCGTTCTCGCACTCGGCAGCGCGTAGCAGTACATCGGAGTAGCGCATCAGCCGCAGGTTGATGCCATCGTGCAAGCCCGTAACTACAGTGCTATATAATCCGGTGCGGAGATTCGTGAATTTGGCAATCGGCAGACCTCCGAAAGTGTTGTTGGTCACGATATTATCAGTGGCTTTAAGTATACTTGTATAAGCCACGTTGCCATATTCGAAGTTTTCCCAATCGGTTTCATAAGTCCCAATGGTCCAATAGAGTCTGGGGTCGAGTTTCCCACTGGTGGTACGCTCTTCTTTAAAAAGCTGGTAAAGCCAGGGCGAAGCCGAGATGTCGGCCCATCCGCCGTAGGCACCTGGAGCGAAGTTGCTCTCAACGGCCGAGCCTTGTGTGGCATTGGGGCTTGTGTTTACTGGTGTCCATTCATCGTCGGTGCCTTGCGCTCCATAGTCGAGGAATTGTACTTCGAAGAGGCTCTCTGCGTTGTTCTCGTATGCCGAACCTTCACGGAAGTTATCTCCGTAGTTGTCCATCAGTTTATAAGTGCCATACTTTTTGGCGATGATATCTTTCAATACCGGAAGTGCTTCGCTGTATTTTTGACGCATCATGAGGGCGCGGGCATAATAGCCAGCCGCAGCACCGCAGGTGGCACGTCCACCACTCCATTCACTGCCTTCATCACGGGAGGGAAGCAATTCCATTGCTTCCAGAAAGTCTTTTTCCACTTGGTCGAGCACTGCATCATAGGTGCTGTTGGCGCCATAAAGTCCGTTTAACGAAGAGTAGGTAGCATAATCCGTAATGAGAGGTGGATTCTGATAATAGCCCACTAAGTTGTAGTAGGATAGAGCGCGAAGGAAAAGCGCCTGTCCTTTGATACGTTTCATTTTTTCGGTAAGTTGGCTGTTATCTTCACCGCAGCGTGAAATGGTGAAATTGCACACATTGATAGTATAGTACCACTCACGCCAGGGCCACCATGTAACGTCTGAAGTGACTTCAGCATTAAGATCATCAAAAGGCAGATACCACACTTGTGAAGAGTTCCAGGCTTCATCGCCACGACATACATCGATGGTGTAGCCTACACGAGCATAAGAACCTTCCATGCGGATGTGGTTGTAGGCGGCAATCACACATTCCTCCAAGTCATCAGGATTAAAGCCGAATGTACTTGAGGTTTGCTGGTTGGGATTCAACAGTTCTAATCTGTCGTTGCAGGAAGTCAACATGCCAAATCCCAAAATGAGAGCAAGTGAATATTTATTTAGTTTCATAAGATCTGTTTTTAATTTAGGTACTAGAAAGGTAAAGATTAGAATGTAAAATGAACACCACACATGAAAGTACGTGCAGTAGGATAAGAACAGAAATTGTATCCCGGAGTGAAAGTTCCTCCTGCATAATCCACATTGTAACCATGATAGCCGGTAAATGTGTGGAGATTCTGTGCCGATATGTAGAAACGTACATCGGATACATATTTGTCGAACCACTTATCCGGGAAGTTGTAGCCCAATTCTACATTGGCTATTTTCCAATAGGCTGCATTCTGAATCTTGCGTGAACTGAAGAGGTCGTTCCAACCCAAGCTGGCACTGTTGGTAACATAGGTGCGTGGCACGTTGGAAAGGTAAGTGCTGCCGTCTTCGCTAAAGCGGTTGGCATCGAGCATACCCACTTCTTTGTTTCCCCAGCCATAGCAAGAGTTGAGTGAGTTGTAGATGTCGTCGCTAACGTGATAGTTCAGTGCGCCGAACGTTGCGATGCTCAGGTCAAAGCGCTTGTATTCAAAACGGGCATTAAGGCCGAAATTGATTTTTGGCATGCCGCTGCCCAATACCACTTGATCTTCGGAGTCTACTTTACCGTCATTGTTTACGTCTTTATAGAGGCAGTCGCCAATTTGGGCGCCTTCTTGTGTGGCGTGGTTGTCAAGAACTTCTTGCGTGCGGGCGATACCTTCATAAACCCAACCGTAGAACTGACCGATTTCTTCGCCTACTTTAGTGATGTAAGAACCTGAGATATAAGAATCGGTACCGAAACCTAATGAGGTTACGCGGTTGCGTAATGTGCTAAGGTTGGCCGATACTTCATATTTGAAGTCATGGTCGCGGTTACGGTAGGTAGCGGAGAACTCAAAACCGGAGTTGTTCATCGAAGCGGCATTCATCGTTACGGTGGTATTGGACACTCCGGCTTGTTCCGGAACAGGAACAGCATACAGAAGGTCTTCGCTGGTATTCTTGTACCACTCAGCTGTAAACTCCAAACGATTGCGGAACAAAGCAAGATCAATACCCACATTGTAGGTCTTCTTTTTCTCCCATGCAAGGTTATTGTCCACGAAAGTGGAAACGGCAGAACCGGTCACTACGTTACCGTTGAAATTGTAAGTCATATTATTGCGTGACATGACGGCCTGATACATGTACTCACCGATGTTCTCATTACCAAGCTCGCCATAGCTTGCACGAACTTTGAACATGTTCACGACGTCCGGATTGAAAGGGAAGAAGCTTTCTTTGTCGAAGCGCCAGCCCACAGAGACGGAAGGGAAAGTTCCCCAACGGATACTTCTGGTCAGGCGTGAGCTGCCATCCCGGCGTACTGTTGCCGATAATAAATACCTGTCATCGTAGTTGTAATTGATACGACCGATGTAGGACAAGATAGCATGCTTGTATTCGTAACTTTCGGAATACGTGTTGGCGGCATTCTGAAGTTGTAGGAAATAAGGTTCGGTGAAGTTGATTCCCCATCCGGTCAGCAGGTCGGTGTTTTCTTCTTCGTAAGTCTGACCTGCCACTACGTTGATGTGGTGTTTGCCTATCGTACCATCGTAAGTAAGCACATTCTCTATCAAGGCGTCCGAATAAATACGGGAACCCTTGGTCAACCGTTCATTACTCTTGGACAGATAGACGCGGTTACTCTGCACCCATGCCGGAATCCAAGTGAAGTCCTTGCAGAAGGTTTTGCTGTAAGAGAGGTTTATTTTATAGTTGAGTTTGTGGTTTTTGCTGTTGAAGCCGAACATATTGAAGATGTCTACGTCTGCCGAGCCTGTTCCCACGAAACGGTCCACACGTGTGTTGCGTTGCAGCAGGTTGTTTACCAGTAATGGATTGGAAGCGGAGATATCACCATGTATGGTATCGTAGTATACGCCATAGCCGTAAGCATCATAATTGAAGTTGTTGGCAATTCCCACCAAATTGTCGAGCACCCATGTTGAAGAATCGTATGCCTTGATGGTGGGCTGCATCAGTAAGGTTCCGCGCAGAATGTTGGTTACGTCGCCATACAGACCTTGAACGTATTCGGAAGCATTGGACAGGCCCATGTTATCTTGGTCGGAGTGGGAGTAAACAAGGCTGGTCTGGAACTTTATGAACTTGGTGTCCATACTGTTGTTGACACGTGCGGTGTAACGTTCGTAGTTAGGACCGGCACCTTCGAGTGTTCCTTTTTGGTTGAAATAGTCTAATGCTATATTATAGGTGTTGTGAGCACCACCTCCGGAAAGGTTTACATTATGGTTTTGACGGATACCTACTTTGAATACTTCGTCGAACCAATTGGTATTGGTGTCATCTTGGAAATGGTATTTCCCGGTTTCGCTGTTGAGCTTGTATCCCGATGGCAGTGGAGTGTTGGAGTTTACACAAGCCTGACCGATGTATTGGCTGTATTGGTCGGCATCCATTACATCATAGACTCCCTTAGGAATATAATCCATACCGAAATATCCATTGTAGTCCACTTTCAGCGGTTGATCTTTTTGTCCGCGTTTGGTGGTGATGATAATCACACCGTTGGCAGCACGTGAACCGTAGATGGCGGCAGCCGAAGCATCCTTCAATACCTGGATGGTTTCAATATCGTTGGAAGAGAAATCGCGGATGGAAGTTCCCATGGGAACGCCGTCAATGACATAGAGGGGAGAAGTACTGCCGAAAGATCCTACACCGCGAATACGTACGGTAGGATCGGCACCTGGTTGTCCGTCGGAGGTAACTTGTACGCCGGAAACCTTGCCTTCAAGCATGGTGGAGATGTTGGAGTTTGATGTCTGTTTCAAAGCTTCTGCATCTACTACGGCAACAGAACCGGTTAAGTCGGATTTCTTTTGTGTACCATAACCTACAACAACCACTTGTTCCAGCATTTGGTCATCAGCTTGTAATTGTATGGTATCAATAATAGCGCGGTTGCGAACTGCTACTTCGCGTTCCTTGAAACCCACATAGCTTATCAAAAGGATAGCGTTTCCGGGAACTTCCAACTGGAAGTTCCCATCCAGATCGGTAATGGTTCCGCCTTGTCCGCCTTTAACTCTGACGGTAGTTCCTGGCATAGGTTCACCTTGTTCGTCAACAATCTGACCACGAACCTTGATAGTCGGAGATTGTGTCACAGTAGCCATGGCAGATGTAGGATACACCGTCATGCTACTAAAGGCACACAGACCAAGCATTACGGAAAGAAATAAATGTTTCCTCATTTTTAAAAGAATTAAGATTATTAAATTAATAGATTAGATCACCGTTAACTATATTATAATATTATATTAGTCAATATACGATCCTATATTGACCGCCGGGAGAGTCAGGTAACAGACTTCACAAAACTGGGGGAGGTTGAATTTAGCCAATGCCATCTATGATAGACAGCTGTTCTCTTGTCGTTCTTCATATTATTAATATTAAAATTAGATTTCCAATCATTGCTTTTCCTTGAGAGATTTCCTGAAGAAATAAGCAATGATTGTATGGCAAAAGTAGGGCTTATGGTGTAAATGGGGGTGGACAAATGGGTTTTAGAGGTGGATAAACGAATTTTAAGTGTAGAGAATCCAGCTTATTATGTAGGTTTATTGTTTATTGCTGTAAGTAAGGCTCTTCTCTTTCATTAAGCAGTGAACTCGGTGTCGTATTGAAGTATTTGGTGAAGCATCTCGTGAAGTATTTAGGGTCATTAAATCCTACTTCATAAGCAATTTCTGCAATGCTCATACTTTTATTCTCCCGGTTTTTCAGTACTAGTTCGCGGGCAATGTTCAGGCGGTAGTTGCGTATGAATTGTCCGGCGGACTGCCCAACAAGACTTTGTAGCTTTTTGTTCAACAGGCTTTTGCTCACACCTGCCGTTTCGCAGAAATCGCTCACCTCGAAATAGGAGTTTTTGTAGTTCTCCTTAATGACATTCATGATGCGGTTGAGGAACTTCTTATCGCCCGATTCCTCTTCCATATTCAAGGCATCCACATCCATGGCTATGGCAAACTTCTTTTGATAACGTTTACGGTTCTCAAGGATATTCTCGATGCGGGTAAGCAGTAATGTCTCGTCAAAAGGTTTCAGTAAATATTCGTCAACTCCTATGCGGTAGCTTTCCAGGCGTGATTCCTGCGATGTCTTGGCTGTCAGCATAAGGAAAGGGATATGGGAGATAGCGAAATTCTCTTTTACCCGGCGGGACAGTTCAATGCCGTCCATTACGGGCATCATCAGGTCGCTGATGATAAAGTCTACCGAATGTGAGTTTAATATATTCAAGGCCTCTGCTCCATGGGCAGCTTCGAACACATTGTATTTATCCCGTAGGATGGAACGGATATATCCACGCATATCCGCGTTGTCCTCGACCACCAGGATTGATAAACCTTTTCCGAAAGTATTGGATGGGGGTAGCGCATCGGAAGTCATAAGTTGCGGGGCACTTTCGACCAGTGTTTCCACCGTATTGCTTTCCGGTGTTGTTGGCAGGAGGATGCGTAGCGAGCAGCCTATCGTATGGTTGTTTTGCGCATGGATTTCACCCCCATGCATCTGTACGATGCGTTTACACAAGTAAAGTCCGATGCCGCTTCCAGCCTGTCCGTACATAGGATATTTGGTTTGTCCTTGCGACTGGTAGAAACGGTTGAATATTTTGATTGTGTCATCATCAGGAATACCGCTACCTGTGTCGCTGACACAGATGTAAAGCATGGATTTGCGGTTATCGGCAGGAGGTAGCAGGGCTATGAACAAAGACACACTTCCGCCGTTTGGCGTAAATTTAATGGCATTGCTCAGCAGGTTCGTCAGCACTTTGTGCATCGCTTCTTCATCGTAAGAGATTTCCGGTGAAGGCATCCGGAAATAACGTTTCACTGTGATGTCTCTTTCTTTGGCAAAGACTTCAAAAGGTATGATCAGTTCATTGGCAAATTTCAGAAAATTATTCCGGGATTTTACGATTTCCAATTTGCCCGACTCCACCTTACGGAAATCCATAAGCTGGTTGACAAGCGATAACAGGTATTTAGAATTGCGTTCCACGAAATGTAGCTGTTCGATGACTTGAGGGTTGTAGCTTAACTTTAATGCACGCTCTATCGGTCCTATGATCAGTGTGATTGGGGTGCGGAATTCGTGTGTGATATTGGTGAAGAATGCTATCTTATCCAAGGTCAGCTCTTGTATCTTACGTGTCATTTTAGTAAGCTGCGCTTTCTGCCGGGTAATTTTTTCGTTTTGTTGCTTCAACATCCGATTCTGACGGGACAACTCTTCGGTCTGTTCTTCCAGTAGTTGTTTCTGCTTTTTCAGTTCATGGGTGCGTTGTTCCACCTTTTGGTGTAATCTTGCTTTTTGCTCTTTCAGGCTTCGTATGCGCCATTGGTAGAATTGCCATGTAGCGAATGTGGCAAGGATTATTACAAGCAGTATAAACCAGGTTGTCTTGTAAAAATAGGGCTGGATTGTTATTTGCAGTTCCGTTATATTATCCTCTTCGGTTGGGGTGTAGGGCGTGTACTTCACTTGCAGCGTATAGTTTCCCGGAGACAGATTGGTGTAAGTAGCAAAACGCCGGCTGGCAGGCACGTGTATCCAACGGTTGTCAAAACCCAGTAGGCGATAACTGTAAGTGGCGGTATTGTCGGACTCGTAGTTGAGTGCGGTAAATTCCAGTGAAAAAGATTTTTCACGTTCGTGGATGCGGATAGCCTTACTGACGGCAATATCAAGCGGCAAGTATTCGTTGCCGGGGAATATTTCCTCGTTTCCTACTTTCAAATGGGTGAACCGTACTTTGGAAGACTGGGTTGTAAGGGCAGGCAGGTTGCAATCTATGGCAACCAGCCCGGATACGGTGCCGAGATAAAGCTTGCTGTATTGTGAACGGTGAGCAGCATTCCAGTAAAACTGGGTATCGGCAAGACCGTCTTGCCGGTTGTAGTTGATAAAGTGGTTTTCTGTGGGTTGAAAGCGCGACAGCCCATTGTTGGTTGCTATCCAGATACATCCTTTATCATCTTCCAGGATACTGCGGATACTGTTGTCTGGCAGGCCATGAAGGGAGTTGTAACAGACAAACTGTTCTTTTCCATCTTCGTTCTGCATACGTTTATAAATGCCATAACCGTTGCTGCCCAACCACAGTGTGCCGTCCTGAGTTTCGTAAAAGCAACATATCTTTTCTATCAGTCCGGAAGACGGATCATCCAGTTTGTACTTCAGATGACGGTAACGGAATGTTCCCTCAGGCAATGAGACGGAAGCGGGGGAGTGCAGGTCGATGATATAAACGCCGTCCAGACATCCCATCCATAATTGCCCGTCTTTGTCTATGATAGAGCCGATGCAACCTCGTATGTCTTCGGCGGCACGCTTGGCAAATGGTGAACAAAGCTGTTTATGCGCTAGGTCATAGAAGAATAATCCCTGGTTTGCTCCGATCCACATACCGTTGTTTATGGAGTCGTAGGCCAAAGCTCCGATAAAGTCTATGGGGTAGTTGTCTTTATTCCGGGCTGTGATTGCTTCTATTCTATGCTGTGGGTTTTGTGGGTTGATAAGGTTGATGCCGCCGCCCCATGTACCAATCCACAATCTTCCTTGCCCGTCGGCGGTGATGGCGCTAACAGAGTTGTGGGTAAGAGTGCCGCTTTCGTATGTATAATGGATGAAGCTGTCGCTTCCTACTGCCTTTTTATTCAGCCCCCCTTCTACGGTGCCTACCCATAAGTTTCCGCTATTATCTTCGTAAACGGCGTTCACCGGATTGTGAGAGATTGTTTGGAGATTCTTGTTATCATGCTGATAATTTTGTATGGACAGACGCTTGGCGGTCATTTTATTGATACCACCACTTTCGGTTCCTACCCAGATATGCTGCCCTTCTACGATGATGCAGTTGATAAAATTGCTGTTCAGTAGCTTGCTGCCTGTGTTGGATGCCTGGTCACTTATGCGTTCAAAATTGTCCTTTATGGGATTGTATATGTTGATGCCTTTCAGGCTGGCAACCAGTAATTGTTTGTCGTTGGTTATGGCGAGACAGGTCAGGAAATTTTGTGAGAGGGAATGAGGATTGTCAGGGGTATGCATATATTGTTTCACTATACCTTCGTTTTTATTATATCGGTACAAACCTTTGTCGGTGGCGATCCATACTTCATTTTCTTTGGCTATGAAGTCTGTAAAATATAGATCCGGTGCAAAACTCAGGCAATCGTCGATTAAGGTTGCCTCTAGTTTGCTTTGTGCAGTGATACCTATTTTGTATAGTGCGCCATTGATACCTATCCATACTTTTCCCTCATTTTCCACGTCCTTAAAGATGATATCGTATCGGTAAGGATTAGGAATCTCTAGTGAATGAATACTCTCTATATCTCCATTAGTGCGGAAAGCAATACGGTGCAGGCTATTGCTGCAATACAGCCAAATACATCCATTGGCATCTTGTGTAACCATGAATGCCGGTTGCTTAATGAGTGTCTCTAGTTTCTTTCGGGGATCATGAGGCAATACGGACTGCATGGTTGTTAGGTCGATAATATCAGTGCCCCCTTCTGATACAACCCAAAGCCGCTGAAAGTTGTCTTCGTAGACTTTGCGTATGAAGTTGCTCTTGAGCCGGCAATGTGGGGTAGCCGGAGTGAAGTTGACGAATTCATAGCCGTCGTATCGGGATAGTCCACCTCCCGACATGGAAATCCAAAGGAAGCCTTGCCGGTCTTTGTAGATATCATCAACAAAATTATTGGGAAGCCCCTCATTCATGGTTATGTAGATTGTGTTATACCGGTTGGTAAAAGACTCCTGAGCCCACAAAATAGCGGGGCTTGCCAAAGCGATATATAATATAATAATACGAAAAAACTTATGCATTGTTTCATCATTTGGTATTAGCACAAGCAAAGTTAATGTATTACTTGTGATGATATAAAAAGTCTGCGGTCTTTTTTGTGAAGTTGGAAGATTGTCCACCTTAAAAGGTCATATATCCACCTCTACTGTTTTGGGTATGGCGTACATTTGCATTGTATTTTTAATTTGCTGATATTATGAGAAAAATGTTATGTGTGGTCGTCACGTCTATGGGAATTCTGTTTGCTAATTGTAATTCTCCGGTTTTTACTCCCATAGCTTCGCCTAATCCCTGGCAGGATGACTACTCTTTTTTGTCCTCTATGGACAACTACCGCTTGTGGGGAACTTACAATGTGCATGATCCGTCTTGTCGTAAATTGGGTGATTATTATTATATGTACTCTACCGATGCCATTTTAGGTGAGAACCGTCAAGAAGCCGAAGAAAAAAATGTTCCGTTGGGATACATACAAGTGCGCCGTTCCAAGGACCTTGTCAAATGGGAGTTTGTTGGCTGGGCTTTTCCGGAAATACCGCAGGAAGCTGTGGAGTGGGTACGTTCGCATGCCGGAGGTGAGGGAGCAACGAACATCTGGGCTCCTTATATAATCCCTTTTGGTGATAAATACAGACTCTACTATTGCGTATCGGCTTTTGGCCGCAAGACATCGTATATAGGTATGGCAGAGGCTGCATCACCCGAAGGCCCTTGGACACAACGAGGTTGTGTTGTCAAGACCAATGAGGCTTCGGTAATGAATGCAATTGATCCGAGCGTCATGGCCGATCCTGTCACCGGAAAGTGGTGGATGCATTATGGATCATTCTTTGGAGGATTGTACTGCGTAGAGTTGGATCCGGAAACCGGACTTCCCGCCGAGGAGGGAGATCAGGGGCATCTCACCGCACGCCGCGCCAATTATCAGAAAGATAATCTGGAAGCTCCCGAGATTATTTACAATCCTGATCTGAAACAGTATTATTTGTTTGTTTCATACGATCCGCTGATGACCACCTATAACGTACGGGTAGGGCGTTCGGACAAAGCGGAAGGCCCGTTTGTTGATTTCTCCGGCGTGGAACTGAAAGACACTACTAATAATTTTCCTATTCTGACAGCTCCATACCGTTTTCATAATCATCCGGGTTGGGCAGGGACTGCACACTGCAGTGTATTCACCTCGGATGAAGGGCAATACTTTATGGCACATCAGGGACGCCTGTCACCCCATAACCAAATGATGGATCTTCATCTGAGACAGGTCTTTTTTACGCCCGACGGATGGCCGGTGGTGTCGCCCGAACGTTATACAGGCTGTGTTTCCCGTAAATTCTCGGCAGAAGATATGGCAGGAGAGTGGGAAGTTATACGCATACAGGAACCTGCGTATGAACGCCGTTTGCAGGCAGGCCAGATCCTATGGGGGGAGGGACAGCTCAAAGAAGAGGAGTGGAACGTGTCTCATTTGCTGTCCTTGGAGAAGAACGGAAATTTAGGTGAGAATAAAGGTACCTGGGAACTTTTGGAAGCAAAGCAATTATTGTCCCTGACCCTGGAAGGTGAAATTATAAATAATCTGATTATATTTGCCGGACACGATTGGGAAAACGAAAAGGAAACTGTTCTTTTCACAGGACTGGACAGTTGTGGCAGGTCTATATGGGGAAAGCGAATTAAGTAATCATATATACATTTTATACCATGAAAAAATACAAAGGTTTATTGGCGGTGCTGGCTCTTGCGGCAGGTTCGGCACTGCAAGCACAAACAAATGAATTGGTGATACAAGCCGGGAAACCGGGAGCGGAAATTCAGCCTACTATGTATGGTCTGTTTTTCGAAGATATCAATTATGCTGCCGACGGCGGTCTGTATGCCGAACTTGTGAAGAACCGTTCATTTGAATTTCCGCAACATTTTATGGGGTGGAAGACATTCGGTAAGGTATCTTTGAAAGATGACGGTCCTTTTGAAAGAAACCCGCATTATGTGCGTTTGGCGTATGCCGGACATCCGCATAAACAGACCGGATTAGACAATGAAGGCTTTTTCGGTATTGGAATAAAAAAAGGCGCAGAGTATCGTTTCTCTGTATGGGCACGTGTGGCAGAAGGGGAAACACCCGCTAAAATCCGTGTGGAGCTGGCCGATACGAAATCTATGAACGAACAGCAGGCTTTTGTAGCTGCCGATGTAACGGTCGATTCAAAGGAATGGAAAAAATATCAGGTGATACTAAAGCCGGAAGTGACCAATCCGAAAGCTATTCTTCGTATTTTCCTTGCTTCCCGGCAAACGGTGGATTTGGAACATATTTCCCTTTTCCCGGTAGATACCTGGCAAGGACATGAAAACGGGCTTCGTAAAGATTTGGTGCAGGCACTGGCAGATATAAAGCCGGGTGTATTCCGTTTTCCCGGCGGATGTATTGTAGAAGGTACTGATATCGCATCACGCTACGACTGGAAAAAGTCGGTAGGTATGGTAGAGAACCGTCCGCTGAATGAAAATCGTTGGCAATATACTTTCCCGCATCGGTTCTTTCCCGATTATTACCAAAGTTATGGTTTGGGATTTTATGAGTTCTTCCAGCTTTCCGAAGAAATCGGTGCGGAACCGTTGCCGGTATTGAGTTGCGGTTTGGCTTGTCAGTTTCAAAACCCAAATATGGATGCGCATGTGCCTCTTTGTGACCTAGAGAGTTATATTCAGGATGCGCTCGATCTGATAGAATTTGCAAATGGTGCAGTTGATACTCCCTGGGGAAAGATACGTGCCGATATGGGACATCCTGCACCATTCAATTTGAAACTTATAGGTATAGGTAACGAGCAGTGGGGAAAGGAATATCCAGAACATCTGGTACCCTTTGTCAAAGCCATTCGCAAGAAATACCCCGACATAAAGATTGTGGGTAGTTCCGGTCCTGATTCGGAAGGTGAGCAGTTTGATTATCTCTGGCCGGAAATGAAAAGTCTGAAAGCCGATTTGGTGGACGAACATTTCTATCGTCCCGAAGCATGGTTCCTAAGCCAGGGAGCGCGTTATGACAATTACGACCGTAAAGGCCCGAAAGTTTTTGCCGGAGAATATGCCTGTCATGGCAAAGGAAAGAAGTGGAACCATTTCCATGCTTCACTACTCGAGGCAGCCTTTATGACCGGACTGGAGCGGAATGCGGATATTGTGCATATGGCTACCTATGCACCGTTATTTGCTCATGTAGAAGGTTGGCAGTGGCGTCCGGACATGATATGGTTTGATAACTTGAATTCAGTGTGTACAGTGAGCTATTATGTGCAGCAGCTTTTCGCAACGCATAAGGGAACGAACGTTCTTTCTCTGACTATGAATAAAAAGCCTGTAACGGGTGCCGAGGGGCAGAACGGGTTATTTGCGAGTGCTGTATGTGACAAAAATAAGAATGAGATCATTGTGAAAGTGGTCAATACCTCAGGCAAAAAGCAGTCTTTGTCTTTGATTTTTAACGGATTGAAAAAGAAAGAAGTTCTGTCGGGAGCACGTTGTATCAAACTCTCTTCCACTGGCATGGATAAGGATAATACTATTGAAAATCCATTGGCAATTATTCCGCAAGAAACATCTTTGGATGTGAATGGGCATACCTTGAACGTAGATTTGGAGCCTGTTACTTTCGCAGTATATATTTTGAAGTATTGATGTCTTGAACTCAAAGGGAATATCATGATGAAAAATATATTTATTTTGGGGGTTAGTTCTTTGATGCTGGCAGTTCCGCAAGGGCTGCTGGCACAAAGTGACACTACTTTTGTTGCTGTGGGAAATCCGATAGTAAAGCATAAGTTTATTGCAGATCCGGCAGCGATGGTACATGATGGAAAAATGTATATTTATGGTGGTCATGATGAGTGTCCTCCACCGAAAGAGCATTATGACTTAAAAGAATGGTGTGTCTTTTCCTCTTCCGATTTGAAAATGTGGACAGAACATGCCGTCCCTCTAAAGGCTAAGGACTTTTCTTGGGCAAAAGGCGAGGCTTGGGCAAGTCAGGTAATAGAACATGAAGGCAAATTCTATTGGTACGTAACGGTGGAGCATGAGACGATTCCCGGTAAGTCCATCGGTGTAGCCGTATCCGATTCACCGACAGGTCCATTTGTAGATGCCCGTGGTTCCGCCCTCATTACCAACGATATGACAGCAGACCGCAGCAAAAGTTATTGGGATGATATAGATCCCACTGTTTTTATTGACGATGATGGGCAGGCATATCTTTATTGGGGCAACAGTCAATGCTATTTCGCCAAACTGAAGAAGAATATGATAGAATTGGACGGGCCGATTATTCCGGTTGATTTGCCTTGCTTCACAGAAGCTCCCTGGATTCATAAAAGAGGCGATTGGTATTACCTTTCTTATGCTTCCGAATTTCCGGAGAAGATATGTTATGCCATGAGTCGCAGTATAACGGGTCCTTGGGAATACAAAGGGATTTTAAATGAATTGGCTGGAAATAGCAATACGAATCATCAGGCTATTATAGAGTTTAAGGGTAATTGGTATTTTATCTATCATAATGGTGGCATTAATCCTACAGGAGGAAGTTTTCGCCGTTCGGTCTGTATAGAGCGTTTGTATTATAATGAAGATGGAACGATGAAGCGTATACAAATGACGACAGAAGGTATTTATTAGGAAAAAAGTGATAGGCCGATTAAAAGTAACAAACAATAGGGTGATATTGTGAAGAACCACTTTATCACCCTATTGTTTTTATCATGTGTTTACTTATTCTAGTCTTCGTGCACCATCGCTGATTACGACATCGTAAATTTTTGGACTTCTGTTGAATTTCTTCTTAAATTCCTCTTTGGCTTTTTCTATGAATGTGTTATATAATTCCTCTTTTACGAGGTTGATTGTACAACCGCCGAATCCGCCACCCATTACGCGAGAGCCAGTTACACCGCAGTCAAAAGCAAGGTCGTTCAGGAAGTCGAGTTCTTCGCAGCTTACTTCATACAGTTTGCTCATGCCCTGGTGTGTTTCGTACATCTTTTGGCCTACCGTTTCGTAATCGCCTTTCTCCAAAGCATCGCAAACATCGAGTACGCGTTGGATTTCTTCAATCACATATTCTGCACGCATAAAGTCTTCTGCACTGATTTCGGCTTTGGCTTCTTCAAGCATTTCCATGTTGCAGTCGCGCAGGAATTCTACATGCGGATGTTTCTTCTGGATAGCGGCAACAGCAGCCTCGCAACTTTGGCGACGTTTATTGTATGCCGACGAAGCAAGTTCGTGTTTTACCACAGAATCTACCAGTACCAGACGGTAGCCTTTCGGCTCGAACGGGAAGTACTGGTATTCCAATGAACGGCAATCCAAACGGATGAGACTACCTTTCTTGCCAAATACGGAAGCAAATTGGTCCATGATACCGCAGTTGACGCCACAATAGTTGTGTTCCGTAGCCTGGCCAACTTTGGCCAATTCGAATTTGTCGATTTTATTGTCACCAAACAAATCGTTCAACGCATAAGCATAAGTGCTTTCCAAGGCTGCGGAAGAGGACATTCCTGCACCCAGAGGCACATCGCCTGCAAAAGCCGTATTGAATCCTTTTACTTCTACACCGCGTTTAATCATTTCGCGGCATACGCCGAAAATATATCTTGCCCAGCTGGCGCGGGGAGCGTCTTCTTCATTAAGACCGAATTCTACATAATCTTTCAAATCAATGGAATAAGCTTTGACTGTGTTTGTTCCATTCGGTTTTACTTCTGCAATCATGCCTTTATCGATTGCTCCGGGGAATACAAAACCACCGTTGTAGTCAGTATGTTCGCCGATAAGGTTGATTCGTCCCGGGGAAGCATAAACAGCTCCTGTTGTTCCGTCAAAATGCTTGATGAAACGGCTTCTTACGTATTCTATATCCATGATATTATTTTTTTAAGGTGAATAAATCTATTACCTATATTGTTAGTTCTGTCTGTCAATCGACTTTAATGTCTTTATTTACGTTTTTGCAACCAATCAGTCCATAGAACAACAGATATGCAAGAGCTGCAATGATCACCCAATAGCTTGCCATGAAACCTGCCATGTCTGCAACAACTCCTTGAATAACGGGAAGAATACCACCGCCACATACTAAAACCATGAACAAACCGGAAGCGGCTGCCAAATATTTACCCAAACCTTCTACTGCCAGATTGAAGATACCACCCCACATAATAGAGGTACACAGACCAACTAATACGAGATACATAGCATTGATGGGTACTTCTGCAAGTCCGAAAGATAAGCCGCCAGTGGCACTCTGCTGAAGCACAGGCAGATTTACGAAAGAATTGGTAGAGGAGAAAATAGCGAGGAATACCAGCAACAGACCCAAAGCTGAAGTGAATGTAAGCATTGTCTTGCTGGATACTTTAGCACCTAATGATGCACCTGCCAGACGACCTATCAGCATGAGGAACCAATAAGTACCTACTACAAATCCAGAAATGGTGGATGCAATACCGGCACCGCCTTTTTCCACAGGGTCAGTCAGGAATAGGTTTAGTGTACCCGGTACGCCAACCTCAATACCTACATATACAAAGATTGCAATAGCTCCCAAGATGAAATGGCGGAATTTTAAAGCGCCGGACATCAGTTTGCCGATCGGTTCCGTTGCTGTAGCAGCATTAGGTTCCGGTATAGGAACGAACAACAGTACGAGGAATGCAAGTGCAAATACGGCCATCGCTGTGTACATTACAGGGAATATCTGAGAGATGGTAGCCTTTTCAATAGAGCCTGCAATGAGGATACCTACGAACATCGGAGTAATAGTTGCCATTACGGAGTTGAAAGAACCGCCGATCTGGATTAACTGGTTACCTTTGTTCCCTTCACCGCCCAACTTGTTCAGCATCGGGTTTACGACCGTATTCAGCAAGCACATAGAGAATCCTGCGATAAATGCACCGAACAGATATACGGCAAATGCTATTTCAGGGTTGGAATGTCCGGATAAGAACTGGATACCTACTCCTATAAAGCCGATAGCTACTGCGATAAGCGCTGTTTTTTTATATCCTACTTTCTGCAATAGAATACCACTTGGTATTCCCATTACTGCATAAGCAATGAAGTTGCCGAAATTGCCCAACATTCCTAAGGCATTGGATACGGAAAACTGATTTTTGAGTACAATTCCCATAGGAGCAGCCAGGTTGGTAACAAATGAGATCATACCAAAAAGGAAAATCATCGTTATGATTGCGATGAGTTTACCATTCTGTTTTTGTTGTGTCATGGTTAATAATTGTTTATTAAGTTTATAATCAGGTTAGTTATTTCTTTTATTCTTGTACACCGAACTTATAGATGGTTATCTGCTGATATTCATCTCCGGGGAGCAATACTGCCGATGGGAAATGTGCCTTATTGGGAGTATCGGGGAAGCATTGTGCTTCAAAGCATACAGCGCTTCTTGCGGGGAATGTTGCCCCGTGAGCACCGGTGAATCCTCCCAGCCAGTTTCCCGTATAAAGTTGCAGGCCGTTTTCTGTAGTATATACTTCCATTGTGCGCCCGCTTACGGGTTCTGTACAAGTGGCGGCAAGGCTCAGTTCACCGCTTTCCGCTTTATTCAACACATAGCAATGGTCATATCCGGCTCCGTTTACCAGTTGCTGGAATTTATCGTCAATACGCTCGCCGATGGCATGGGGAGTACGGAAATCCATAGGTGTATTTTCTACTTTCAGGATTTCTCCCGTAGGAATAGATACCTCATCAATAGGTACATAGAAATCGGCGTTGATGGTAAGGATATTATTCAGAACAGTAGGTGAGGGGTTGGAAATACCAGCGAGATTAAAGAAACCGTGATTGGTTAAATTTACAACTGTAGCTTTATCGGTTGTGGCCCGGTATTCTATAACCAAGGCATTTGCTTCATCTTCCAGACGATATGTCATTTCTATTTCTAAAGTACCGGGGAAGCCCTCTTCACCGTCGGCAGACGTATAATTGAAAATGACGGTCGATTCATTGGGCTGAACCGCATCCCATACGCGGGCATGGAAACCGGTTGGTCCGCCGTGCAGTGAATTGGGACCGTTGTTGACAGTCAATTGGTGTTCCTCGCCATATAAAGTGAATTTCCCATTGGCAATTCGGTTTCCATAACGGCCTATCGTGGTGCTCAAGAAAGGTTCGGGACTGTTTATTACGTGTTCTATGCTGTCATGTCCTAAAATGACATTGGCAAATTTTCCGTTTTTGTCGGGCACCATAATCGAAAGAATTGCACAACCGTAGTTGGTTACCGCCACTTCCATGCCCTGAGCATTTTTGAGGATATATAAATCTGTTTTCCTGCTGTTTATATTCTTTTGAAAGTCTTTTCTGTCCAAACCGGACAAGTTACTTTCTGTCGGAGTTGTGTCTGTCATATTCATGGTATTATTTAAATTTTCTTGCAAATAAAGAGAAATTCTTTTGTTCCCCCAAGTAATTGAGAGGAAATATGGGGAACATTTTATGAAAGTTTAGCGTTTGACAATTAGAATACAAATTGATATTTTTTGTATGTTTGTCGCGTTAATCTAAAAAGTATTGTAACAGTATTGAATTGTACTAATTAAAAACAACAAATGTATCCTCTAAAATTTGAGCCCATCCTGAAACAGACACTTTGGGGTGGCGACAAGATTATCCCATTCAAACACTTGAATGAAACTCTGCCGAATGTAGGTGAGAGTTGGGAAGTTTCAGCAGTAGAAGGTAGTGAATCTGTAGTTGCCAATGGTGCGGACAAAGGGTATACTTTACCCGAAATGGTTCGTAAATATAAAGAAGAGTTGGTGGGCGAAGCGAACTATGCACGGTTTGGAAATAAATTCCCGCTACTGATAAAGTTTATTGATGCAAAGCTGGATTTGTCCATTCAGGTGCATCCGGGTGACGAACTTGCAAAGAAACGCCATAACAGTTTCGGTAAAAATGAAATGTGGTATGTCATTGCTGCCGATAAAGGTGCAAAATTGATTTCCGGCTTTGCCGAGGAGATAACTCCGAAGGAATATAAAGACCGGGTGCACAATGGAACATTTGCCGAAGTGCTTCAAACTTGCGCCATAGAGCCGGGAGATGTGTTTTACGTCCCTGCCGGTCGTGTACATGGCATTGGCGCCGGAGCATTCGTTGCGGAAATTCAACAGACTTCCGACATAACTTATCGTATTTTCGACTACAATCGTAAGGATAAGGACGGTAAATCCCGCGAATTGCATACCAGTCAGGCAATGGATGCCATTAACTTTTCCGATGTGCAAGACGATTTCCGTACCGAATACGAACGTGTACAGAATGAACCCGTTGAGATGGTAGCGAGTCCTTATTTCACTACTTCTGTATATGACATGACGGAAGAGATTACTTGTGATTATTCGGAACTGGATTCTTTTGTTATTTTTATCTGTGTGGAAGGTTCTTGCCGTCTGACGGATGACAATCAGAATGAGATTACCTTGCGTGCCGGCGAAACGGTTCTTTTGCCTGCTGCTGTTCAGGAAGTAACAATCGTACCGGAAGGCCAGCGGGTGAAACTGCTTGAGACTTACGTGTAAGAGTTGATATTATTACTGTAATGAAGTTAACATCATGTAGCCAATGGTGTTAACTTCTTTTTTTTTGATATGTTCTTTTAATTTCCAGATATTAAACTTCTGTCTTTTTCTTCTCTTTGGCAAATGCCGTAATAGGATGTTTCCTTTTGGCTACGATTTCACTACAGCATGTGGTGTGTATTCTTTAACCATGTGCAACCATTTAATTTTTTATAGCCGGATAACCGCGAAATAGCATTGATTTCTTTGGAATTTATAATTCTCATTTGCAGTAAGGTGAATATAGGTTTGCCATAATTGTGCGTTTGCTTATTGTTGGCATGTCCCAGTGCGGGTAGCGGAAACATCTTTTCGAGACTTCTTTCTTCCGTTATGACTTTTTCATCATCTTCTTAGTTTTGTTTTATGCTTTATGATGATTAATGATGAAAAACAATTAATCCTGAAAATCATTTTTATCGGTGATATACACCAACAAATCAAGCTATGTATTTCCTTTGGTAGAGGTGTATGAAGAGGTAATGTGATAGTAGCATAATATACTATGCCAAAAAAGGGAAAATGTTTTTTAAACGTTCGTTTATTGTGCGCAAAGATACAACCTATTTTTTTAACGGGCAAAATGTTTAATAAGAATATTTCCAAACAGAAACTATTTTTTAGACAAATTACTTTAAATCAATTTATTATCCACGCTTCAAAAGACCTCATTACTATTTTATTATTTATATAAATACGTCTATTGAACTTCTCATTAAAAAGAGTGTCTTTTAAACGAACGTCTAAAAGATACTTTCTCTTTTTAGATTATTAGTTCTCAGCTTTTTATAAGCTAAAAACTAACATAACTGTTTTTCGACTTCTTTTTCCGTGATGGTAGGAAGTTCTAAAACAATATGAATGCTAACTAAACTATTGGAAATAACTGCATTACATGACTTGATCGGTAAGTATTACGCTACTCCGGTGTCCCTAAAGAACACCCTTTTTACAAGGCTTCATGTTATTCCAAATCTTGCATTATCACAGATTAATGTCCCGTTTATCAGTAAATAAATCATCCGAGTTACAATGTAAACCCGATATGCAATTACCGGCTGAAAATGAAGGAAGTAATTGTTGGTTTGCGATTCGTGTTTCTTATAGCCGTGAATTAGCGTTAAAAGCAATTCTGGATGCCGAGAATATTGAGAATTTCATCCCGATGCGTTATGAGTATATCATGAAATCGGGGAAGCGCGTCCGTAAACTGCTTCCGGCTATTCACAATCTTGTTTTTGTTTACTCTACCCGTAAACGTATAGATACTTTGAAAGACAGGCTTGAATCGTCCATGCCTATACGTTTTATTATGAATCGTGAGCATTGTCGTCCGGTTGTAATTCCCGAATCGCAAATGCGTAGCTTTATTTTGGTGGCAGGCAATTGTGACGAAGCGGTTCTTTATGTAGAGCCGGCCGAATTGCATTTGGTTAAGGGACAGAAAGTACGTATTACCGGTGGTGTTTTTGAGGGAGTAATCGGTGAGTTTGTCCGAATCCGCCACGACCGTCGTGTGGTGGTTAATATAGAGGGTGTCATGGCTGTAGCTACTACCTTTATTCCGCCTTCTTTGGTAGAACCCATAAAAGAGTAACCTTTTTTTAAAGCATTATAATTCACAAATCATAATTCACAAATTAATGGATTCATTATTTTCCTTAGCCCATCGTCTTCTCACTTACGGGCTTGACGGGAGTCCTATCTATGTAGACGAATTTACACGTTTGAACCGTGAAGTTTACGAGCAGGCATTGGAGCTTTATGGCACTCGCGGCAAGACTGTTGAGTCCGAAGCTGAGCTTTGTCTTGGCCTTTTAGCAGCTTTTGCCGCTACTATTTACGATAATGGTCATAAGCAGCAATACATTCAGCGAGTATTGGACCGTAGTTGGGAAGTCCTTCCTAAACTGTCTGCATCTTTGCTCAAAGTTCAACTTCTTGTCTATTGTTATAGCGAAGTTTATGATGAAGAACTGTCAAGGCAAGCTCATAGCATTATTGCCACTTGGGATAAGGCAGAATTAACTTTGGAGCAAGTGGATATAATAGAAGAGCTAAAGAGTTTTGAAGAAAACCAATACCCTTATGAAGTGATAGAATAACTTCATTCACCAACCTAAACTATTCAACTATCTAAACTAAGACTTTTTATTTTATGGAACCGATTGAGAAAGATGATCATTTTATTCCTGACGGAATGAATGCTTTCGAGCGCAATGTGAAACGTATAGGTGATTGTTTTCTTGCCCTTGGTGCACTTATTGTTTTTTCTCCTTTATTTTTGATTTGTTATATTGCCGTGAAAAGTGAAGATGGAGGTCCTGCTATTTTCAAGCAGGAGCGTATCGGTAGGTTCGGCCGTCCTTTTAATATCTATAAGTTTCGCAGCATGAAGCTGGACGCAGAGAAGTATGGCCCTGCTCTCTACGCCGGTGCAAAAGATCCCCGCATGACGAAAGTCGGCAGGTTTCTTCGCGATCATCATCTGGACGAACTTCCCCAGCTTTGGAATGTATTCTGTGGTGATATGGCCTTTATCGGCCCCCGTCCCGAACGTAAGTTCTTTATAGACCAGATTATGGAGGTGGATCCTCGTTATCGTTATTTATTCCAGATTCGTCCGGGAGTCACTTCGTATGCTACACTTTACAATGGCTATACCGATACTTTGGAGAAAATGATTCGTCGTCTGCGTTATGATTTATTCTATTTGGAGCATCGCTCCTGGGGTTTTGATACCAAGATACTTTTTATGACGTTTATGAATATTGCGTTCGGGAAGAAATTCTAAGATTTTTTCATCAAGATAAAGGGAAAATTCAATTTCAGAAATCTCCATCTTTTAGTGCTCATTAATTGATAATAAGTAAATTATTAGTAGTATCAAACCATGTGAAGATCGTAACATGGAAAAGCAGATGACAAGTGAGGTGGCAATGATGTATGAGGCATCATTAAAGAATTTCCTAATTATTACATCTTGAACTTTACATTATTTTTAATGTGTTTGGATCTTCTCAAACTGTCAAGAGTTAAAAATAAACGGGTAACTTGTAATGTTTCATAAATAATATATAAATGCAATTTCCTCAATAATATAAAGGTTATAAGCATTGTTTTATATGGATAAGACAAAGAAAATAGCTGTAAATACAATCTTTCTATGCTTTAGAATGTTGGTATTGATGTTAATATCATTCTATAGTTCTCGGGTTTTATTGAAGGAGTTAGGCGTTACAGATTTTGGTATTTATGGATTGGTAGGAGGGGTTGTTGCCATATTTTCTTCTTTGCGTGGCTTGTTTGCTACTGCTACCCAAAGGTTTCTTAATTACGAAATGGGTAATGACAATATAGGGGCTCTACAGAAAGTCTTTAATATGAGCATACTCATCAATGTCATTATAAGTTTAGTTTTTTGTATAATAGCAGAGGGTATCGGGTTATGGTTCCTGAATAATAAACTTGTGATAGATTCCGCCCGCATGGTATCCGCCCATTGGGTTTTTCACCTCTCGATATTGGCATCTATGGTTTCAATCATGACTATACCTTTTGATGCTGTGATAATAGCTCATGAACGTATGTCGTTCTATGCCTTTATATCTATATTGAATGCCTTTCTGAGGTTGGGAGCCATTCTTATTCTTCCTTTCTTTGCAATGGATAAGTTACAGTTATACTCAATGCTGATATTGGCAGTGTCTTTACTGATGAGGCTGTTGTGCTCTATCTATTGTAAAGTAAATTTCGAAGAGTGCAAATATAAATTTTATTGGAATAAGAGTCTGTTCAAAGAAATGGGAAGTTTTGCCGGATGGAATTTTGCAGGAAGTTTTGCCTATTCATATGTTAACGAGGGACTTAATATTGTACTGAACCTTTTCGGTGGAGTTGTGGTGAATGCTGCCCGAACTATCGCATATCAAATAAAGAATGCAATAACCACGTTGTTATACAACGTGATGTTGGCAATTCAGCCGCAGGCTACACAACTCTATGCAAAGGGTGAATTCAATAGCTTTTTCAAAATGTTATTTGTCGGAGCTCGAGTGGTTGTTTTCTTTTATTTGTCTATAGCTTTTCCTGTATATTTTTACATAGAAGATATTCTATCTATTTGGCTGACTACCGTTCCTGAGCATACGATTGCTTTTGTACGGACTATATTAATCTATCTTGCCATTCGCTCTTTTCACGAACCGATAGATATATTTTATATGATTATTGGCAAGTTGAAAGTTTACCAGATAACGGAATTTATTGTATTAGGTGCTGCACTCCCTTTATCTTATATTGTTCTGAAATATACATCTTTACCACTATATAGTGTATTTATTATAATGGCGATAGTTGAATTTATAAATTTTTTCATTATTCTTTATATAGCGAAAAGGATAGGGCGTTTTGATTTAGAACTTTATGTAAAAAAGGTTTTTGTGCCGTTTTTTTATACTTTCTTCTGCATGTGTTTTTGTTCATATTTGATAAATATTATTTATAATTCCTACGAATATACTGCGTATTATTGTATCCTGCCGATACTGATAAATGTTCTTTGCTTTTGTGGTATCAGTCTTATGTTCGGATTTAATTTAGAAGAGAGAAAAGCTTTGAAAAGAATAATTTTGAGAAAATAAGCAAGTATGTATAATTTGACTCTCTTAACTTCAAGTAATCGTGATAAATATAAAACAATTATCCCAACGGTATAAGATTTATGATTATAACATAGGTCTTATAAAAGCGACGCCTACGGATGTCATCTTCGGAAATTTTGATTTATGTAGTGTGCATTGGCTGAAGCATAAGTATCGTGATAGAATGTTTGCTGATCCTTTTATTTTGAAAGAGACGGACGACACATTGGAAATTCTTGCAGAGGAAGCACTATTTCTTGGGGGAGCGGCAACTTTGGTAAAACTGACTGTTTGTACTAAAACGTTTCAATTAGTAAGGAGAAAGAAAATACTGTCCATAAAAAGCCATCTGTCATATCCGTATATTCTTCGTTGGAACGATAAAGTCTACATACTTCCTGAAAATATAGCATCGGATAAACTGAAACTGTATTGCTATGATGAGGTAAGGGAAGAGTGCATCTACGTGAAAACGTTGTTGGATATGCCGGTATCCGATCCCAACATCGTTTATGAAAACGGGAAATATTGGTTGTTCGGTGGAAAAAAAGGCTGTGATCAGGAAGAATTATATTTATGGTGTTCTGATGATAATATTTGGGGGAATTACTATCCCAAGGAGGGAGTCTGTGTGAAGAAGGGCCTTAGAGGTAGTCGTATGGCAGGTGATTTTTTTAGAGTAAACGGTCAGTTGTATAGACCTTCGCAGGATTGTCTGGAACATTATGGAGCAGGTACGGTTATCTGGTGTGTTGATTCTGTATCTTTGGACAGGTATGAAGAAACAGAAGTAGCAGTTTTATATCCTCAGCCGAGAAGCAACTATCCTGATGGCTTGCATACTATTAACTTTTCGGACAACTGGTGTGTGATAGATGGATTACATATAAAGCCTGATTTTTGGAGGGGTGGATTGTTAAGGTTGGATAAGAAGTTTGGACTTGGCTTTTTTGATTGATGAATATTCTTTTTGTAAATACATTTGATGTCAGTCCCTTTTTGGGAGGAACTGAGAGAATTACCGATACATTGTGCAGGGAGTTTAGGAAGAGATGTCTGTGTAGATGTTATTTAGCTTATTATGAAGGGATAGACAGCCTTTATAAGAAGACTGTTTTTGATGGAAGACTATGTCTTGGAAGCAGGAAGAATGTGGCGCTTTTGATTGATTATATAGTAAAGAAAGATATAGATGTAGTATTGCTTCAGGGGCAGTTAGGATTAGCAAAAGGCATAAGGCAGGCAATCGGAAAGAAGATAAAGATAATATTTGCGCATCACCTTTATCCTGGCGTAGAGCGGGAAGATGTTTCGTGGAGTAATAGTGTACTTAAATGTTGGAAAAGCCGGGGGCTTATGGCGAATATGTTAAGGTTGACGGCTTATCCGATATTGAAAGTAAAGCATTTATATGCGCTTCCTTTGAAATATAAAGATACCTATGACTATTCGGACAAAGTGGTTCTATTGTCGTCTGAATTGATACAACCTTTTACAGCTTTCGGACATATAAAGGATACGGATAAGTTCAGTGTGATACCCAATACTCTCTCGTTCGATATATTCTTTCCTTTTGAGAAAATCTATGAAAAAGAAAAAGTAGTACTTATTGTTTCGAGGCTTGTAGAGAACCCTAAGAGAATTTCTCTTGCCCTAAGGAGTTGGAAAGAACTTATGAGTGATGACAGGTTGGCGGATTGGAAGTTGGTTATTGTAGGGAGCGGAAGTGACGAGAATAACTATAAAAGTTATGTGGCTGAAAATGATATAAAGAATATATATTTCGAAGGAAATAAAAATCCTCTTCCATATTATCAAAAAGCATCTGTTTTTCTCATGACCTCAGCATTGGAAAGTTGGGGGCTGACCATTACGGAAGCACAACAGTTCGGGGTAGTTCCCGTTGCATTTGACAGTTATCCGAGCTTGCATGAGGTTATAGAAAATAATGTAAATGGCATAACCGTAAAGAATGACAGAATGGATTTGTATGTGGAAGCTGTAAGAAATATGATGCTTGATTCGGAAACACGTAATAGGCTTGCCGAGAGTGCCATAAAGAAAGTACAACGTTTTTCTGCAGAGCAAGTAGTGAAACAATGGCTCTCTATTTTTTGATATGAAAAGAATTATACATAAATCTTTAGCCTTATATTTATAATATGATTCCTAAAATAATACATTACTGTTGGTTTGGAAGAAATCCATTACCATTGCTTGCCGTGAAGTGTATTGAGTCGTGGAAGAGGTATTTTCCAGACTATGAAATAAGAGAGTGGAACGAGGATAATTTTAACGTGAACATGATTCCTTATACACGTGAGGCTTATGAAGCCAAAAAATATGCTTTTGTGAGCGATTATGCACGTTTTTATATTTTATATTATTATGGTGGATTGTATTTTGACACGGATGTAGAAGTAATAAAACCAATGAATGATATTATAGAGCGTGGGGCATTTATGGGATGCGAAAATGAGCTGAAACCGGGTGGTACCTCTATTTTAGCAGTAGCTCCAGGACTTGGTTTGGGATGTATTCCGAGACTTGGTTTCTATGAAGATATGTTGAATTTATATGCAGGTCTGCATTTTCAATATGCAGGTAATGATCTGAATCAGAAAACAGTGGTAGAATACACTACAGAGCTGTTAGTAGCAAAAGGCTTGAGGAATATAGATGATATACAATGTGTGAATGAGATATGGATTTATCCGAAAGAATATTTTTGTCCGATTGATTATCGGACAAATAAGATGAATGTCACTTGCAATACTCGTTCGATACATCATTTTGCCGCTTCATGGAAATCATGGGATGAAAAGATGAAAATCATTATAGCTCGTATCATCGGCACGAAACTTACACACATATTAGGTAACGCCCGACGATGTATCATTGGTAAAAAATAGAATCAGATGAGATTTTCTTTGATTACAGCGACCTTAGGAAGGGTAGAGGAGGTTAGGTGTCTGTGCGTATCCCTCTCTAAACAGACATTTAAGGATTTTGAGTTATATATTGTAGATCAAAACGAGCATCATGAACTTGAAGATATAGTTCGCAATTTTGAAAAAAACTTCATTATTCATTATATACGTAGCGATGTAAAAGGATTATCATACAACCGGAATATTGCCTTGCGCATGTGTAAAGGAGAAATCATAGGTTTTCCCGATGACGATTGCTACTATGAGGTAAATGTTTTGCAGGAAGTAAATGAAGCCTTTAGCAGTAGGGAAGAAGTAGGATTCTGTGCAGTTACTACCCGGGATACTGTAACCAAAAGAGTTTGTCATATTTCACAAAAGGCATATCTATATAAAAAGGATGTTTTAAAGGCATGTATTTCGTATAATATTTTTGTCCGAAAAAATACGGTGATGTTTGATGAGCGTTTGGGAGTGGGAACTTACTTTTCGTCAGGAGAAGAAACGGATTACCTGTACTCTTTTATTGAGAACTATAGAACATGTGGTTTTTTTGTTGACCGAACAGCCGTTTATCATCCAGCTAACAATGCAGATATTTCTAAAGTCTATAAATATAGCCTTGGATTTGCTGCATTACAAAAAAAGGATTGGATAATGAGGCGTAATTATAAAGCCTTATTTGTGTATCTGTATTATCTGTTGAGGGCTTTCTGTGGAATGCTTTTGATAAGAAACTTTATCAAACACTGGTACTCCTTCGGAGGTAAAATTATAGGATTTGTAAAGTTCAAGGTTTAATGTATTATTATACTTTGGTCGTCTTGGCGTATGCGACTTTTTTATTGGATAATTTCAATGTTAGGAACAAGGAGAAATACTCTTGTTTATTTGCATACGTTTTTTTCTCTGTAATCTTCTTTATATCATCCTTTAGGTATGAAGTAGGCTCTGACTATCCCGGCTATAAAGAAATTTTTGAGTATGATGACCCCATAGAACCTTTATTCGCCTTGCTTATTAAAGCAGTAAAATATATTGGCGGAAACTATGAGGTTTTTGTGGCGATTATTTTTATTCTTTCGTTCGGACTGAAACTGTTTGTCTTTCGTAAGCTGGCCTTTAGGAAAGGGTTTTACCTTTCGATGATGTTGTTTTGCAGCTTTTATTATATAGCTTATGAGATGAATGCTATACGTCAGGGGCTTGCCATGTCATTGACTTTGCTGGCTGTATATTATGCGTATATGCGGAAAAAGATAAAATATATAACGGTATGTTTATTGGCCTCTTTTATTCATTATACAGCTTTTTGCTTTATACCTTTTTATCTTCTTCTCAACATAAAGTTAAAGAAAATTCATATTGTAGGCATTTGTCTCTTATGCGTACTGTTATCAATGAATCAAATATTCAATATTTTTATGGATATGGCTTCAATGTATTTGGGGGATAGCGCTATGGGAGACCGGATACTGGCTTATGGTGAAAACGGGGATGCTTCCTCTAATGTGCTGTTCTCCTCCGGAACATTGCGGCGTTTGTTCTTTTTTGGATTGATAATATATAGTATTGATAAGATTGAAGCTACGGAAAGGTTGAAACAGATCATTCTGTGGGGGGCATTTCTTTCAATCGTTACTTACCTTTTGTTTTCGCAAATAGGTTATTTCTCTATCAGATTATCTGCTTATTATAGAATTATAGAGTGTATTTGGCTTAGTTATTTTCCTTTTATCTTTAAGAATCATCGCAGTCAGATGATTGTCATAGCATTCTTTTTCCTTTACTCTATATTGCAGGTAAGCTCTGCTTTGATGCTGGAAGACAATGGATTGCTGCCAATACGCACAATAGTATTTGAAGATTTATGAAAGTTCTTATTATTCGGGATAAGACTTTGTCTTTTAACGGTGGAATTAAAAGACATTGTGATGACTTGTATGCTCTGATGTCTGCATGTGATGTGGATGTTATGCCCGTGGAAGACCTGCCTGCCACGTATGTAAAGTGGATTCGTAAGTATAAATACGATACCAAAGCATTGGTCCGTTACATAGAGAATAGCAGATGTGATGTAGTACATATTCACGGTTTTATGTCTCCGGGTGCGGTGCAGGCAATAAATGCGGCCTATGGTTTGAATAAGAAAATCGTATATAGTCCTCATTTTCATCCTTTCCGGTATCTCCGGCATCCCATGAAAGGGAAACTGTGGTTTCATTTGTTCCTGAAACCGGTCTTGTTCAAAGTGGATACAATTGTTACTATAAACAATGAAGATACCCGCTTTTTTGGCAAGTACCATCCTAATGTAAAAAAGATTCCTCATTGGAGTACAACAGATACGAATGTTTTGGATGAGGTAGAGAAACAAGATAATATGGTATTGTTTATAGGGCGTAATGATACCAATAAAGGGATAGAACATCTTTATACCCTGTCTGATAATTGTCAGGTTCATTGCGTGTGTAAAGGAACAGTGAAACGCGATGATTTTATTCTTCATCAGAATTTGGGAGATGCTGAGTTGGCGTGTCTATACAGACAAGCGAGTGTTGTCGTAGTGCCTTCACGTTATGAGGCTTTTTCTTTGGTGGCTTTAGAGGCGCTTCAACACCATACTCCAGTTGTTATTTCCGAACGCGTAAGGATTGGCGATTATTTGAAAGGAGATAAAGGATACCGGGTTTTTAATTATCACGATTATGAGGGCTTTAAAGATGCGGTTTCTGAATTAATGATGTCTAAAGATACGGTAAATTATAACCAATTGTTAGCTCCTTTTGATAAGGAAAAGATTAGGGAAGAATATTGTAGAATCTATAATTGCTGAGTCTTTAACGCTTATGAAGAAAGTCATTACATACGGAACTTATGATTTATTGCATCAGGGGCATATCAATCTGTTAAGGCGTGCCAAAGAATTAGGCGATTACCTGATAGTCGGTGTGACAAGCGATAGCTTTGACCGGGAGCGCGGAAAGCTTAATGTGCGTAACAATGTTTTGGAACGTATTGAAGCCGTACGGCAAACCGGATATGCCGATGAAATTGTAATAGAAGACTATGTCGGACAGAAAATAGACGATATTCAGCGATTTGGCGTGGATATATTTGCCATAGGTTCTGATTGGCAAGGACATTTTGATTATCTGAAAGAGTTTTGTCAGGTTGTGTATTTACCGCGTACCGAAGGAATAAGTAGCACGCAACTGCGTGAAGAAGTTTTGGAGAAAATAAAGATAGGTATAATAGGAACGGGGCGTATTGCACAACGTTTTATACCGGAAGCGGCAAGTGTCAGCGGTTCAGAAATTGTGTCAGTGTACAATCCGGATTATGTCGATGCAGAAGCATTCGCTTCTCGTTTTGGCTTGGATAAGGCAACTGATAATCTTGCGTCATTCTTTCAGGATATAGAAGCTGTTTATATTGCGTCCCCTCACCTTACTCACTATAATTATATATACCGGGCTTTAACGGCGGGTAAACATGTATTGTGCGAAATACCGATGGTGTTGAGTGGGAGAGAGGCCGATGAACTTTATACATTGGCACGGGATAAAGGCTTGGTATTGCTCGAGGCTTCCAAGACAGCTCATTGTCCGGCATGGAATCATTTACTTGTTTTGGTTAAAAGCGGTGTTATTGGTGAGGTGGTAGATGTAAAGGCGTCATTGTCTAAATTGGTCAGCGGGGATGTGCGCGAACTTGATGCCGGGCAAGCAGGCGGATGTATGACAGAGTTGGCCTCCTTTCCGTTAATGGCCGTCGTAAAGTTGCTGGGGACGGATGTAAAGGATACATATTTTTATTCGAAGTTACAGAATGGGGTGGATATATTTACAAAAGGAAATTTGGTATATAGAAAAGCAACAGCTTCTATCACTTTAGGGCTGGGAGTGAAAACGGAAGGAAATCTTGTAATTTCCGGTACGCGTGGTTATGTTCTTGTCCCTTCTCCCTGGTGGCTCACAAATTATTTCGAAGTGAGGTACGAAGATCAGAATCAAAATAAGAAATACTTTTATACTTATCAGGGAGACGGCTTACGTTATGAATTGCAGGAATTTCTTTCAATGATATATACGCACCGTTTAAGCAGTTACCGGCTACAACCCAAAGAGTCTGTGATGATTGCAGAATTGATAGAATTGTATAGAAAGGGAGTGCATAATACTTATTTGGAATGATAAAGAAACAAAAGGCTCTTATTGTAGGAGGAAGTAACGGGATTGGGCTGGCTCTTGCAATGCGTTTAGTAAAAGAGAAATCGGTTTTGATAGTGGACAAAGTGGAACCGGATTATAGTCAGGTTCCATCAGATATAAAGCATTTGGTGTCATTTCGGAAATTCGATTTGCTGTTCGATGACTATTCATTGTTTGATGAATTTAACGATATTGATACTTTGATTATTACAGCAGGATTCGGGAAGCTATCTCTTTTTGAGGATATGCAGGAAGACACTATAGTAGATATGATAAGTGTGAATACAACATCTGTTTTGCGTATTATCAAGCATTTCTATGGTAGCATACACAGCAGGAAGCCATTCTATACGGCAGTAATGGTGAGCATTGCGGGCTTTATGTCTTCTCCTTTTTTCAGCGTTTACGGGGCAAGTAAAGCTGCTTTAAAAATTTTCATAGAAAGCGTGAATGTGGAATTAAAGAAAAGTGGTACAGACAATCGTATTTTAAATGTTTCTCCCGGTCGTATAAATGGTACTAATTTTTACAATGGGGCTAATAATCTTTCTTTGTTGTATCCATTGGCTGATGAAATTATATACCATATGAATAACCGGAATGATTTGTTTATTCCTGAATATGAAGAGGTCTTTAAAAAAGTTCTGGAACGGTACCACCGGGACTTTAGGGCTGAAGGCGAACATTCTTATGAATATAAACAGGAACAATTAAAGCGAAAATAAAACTTTGATATATTATGACCGAATTACGTCATTTGCAATTGGTAATCCTTGATATAATTAAAGATATCGATATTGTATGTAAGAATAATGGAATAGAATATTATCTATTGGGAGGCTCTGCTATTGGTGCGATAAGACATAAAGGATTTATTCCTTGGGATGATGATTTGGATATTATTATGACCCACTCTAATTATAATCGTTTTCTCAAAGTCTGTAAGGAACAATTGAATAGTAATAAATATTATGTACAAGAGGGGTTAGTGGATTGGCCGCTTGATTATTCGAAGATTAAATTGCGGGATACTATTCTGAAAGAACCCGAAGGCTATATTCCCGCAACCGGAGAGCAAGGAATTTTTGTGGATGTGTTTAAGCTGGACAATGTGTCATCGAATAGATTTTTTGCATATTGGCAATATGTTTGTGCAAAGGTTCTGTTATGCTATCAGTTGTCGTTAAGAACCTATAAAAGCGCCGATTTGAAGAAGAAAATTCTAATGTATTTGGCTTTTCCGTTGAGATGTGGCTATGTACGCGACTTTTTCCGGAGGCAAGTGGAGCGGCTGAATTGCAGAGAGAGTGAGTATTGGGGATTCTTCTATGGTAGGACAAAGTATAAAACCTCAATTCTGAACAAAAGAATATATGGAACTCCTATACGTGTACCGTTTGAGGATACCGAATTGCCTGTACCGGAACACTATCATGAATACTTAACTAAGATGTTTGGTGATTACATGCAACTTCCACCCGAAAATCAGCGTGTTGGCTTGCATCTGCTTTCAGTTGATTTTGGTCGATACTAATTAATCTTTGGATAACTTTCATGCCTTTTTCTGTTATACTTTCTATATATTACAAAGAATCTCCTCTGTTTTTAAGAGAAAGTTTGGATAGTCTTTTTTCCCAGACGGTATGTCCCGACGAGGTTATTCTAGTAAAGGATGGTCCGATAGGTGACGAATTAGATAATGTTATAGATTCATATGTGACAAGGTATCCGTATCTGAAAGTTCTTTCTCTGGTAACCAATCGGGGATTAGGAAAAGCTTTGAATGAAGGGTTAAAGTATTGTTCGCACGAACTTGTGGCCCGAATGGATACTGATGATATTGCCATGCCGGAGCGTTTTGAAAAACAGTTGGCTGTATTTAAGAAATATCCGGATATTGATGTTGTTGGTGCGTGGATTAATGAGTTTGAAGATAATGTATCCAATATAAAGTCTGTAAGAAAGTTGCCGGAACTACCTGATGATATAAGACAGTTCGCAAAACGCCGTAATCCTATAAATCATCCGGTTGTAATGTTTCGAAAGAGCGCAGTATTGGCTGCCGGTGGATACCGACATTTCCCTTTATTTGAGGATTACTATTTATGGATACGTATGTTGATGAATGGAGCTAAGTTTTATAATATTCAGGAAAGCTTGCTGTATTTCCGTTTTTCTTCGGAAATGTTTAAAAGAAGAGGGGGATGGAAATATATGATAAACGAATTGCATTTTCTGCAAATGATGAGACAAATGCATTTTATTTCTTTTTCTCAATTCATGCAAAACCTATTTGTCCGTTTCTCTATTAGACTAATACCTAATTCTTTGCGGGCAATTATATATACGAAATTGATTAGATAGATACTGCATGAATAATTCCTTTATAGCTTGGTTGATTTTCAGCGTCTGAATATTTTTCTGACTTTTTTCATCAGTTTTATTCCAAGCATGGCTCCGTCGAATACAGCCATACCGGTATTAAATGCACGCATGATAGCTGTTCCTTTATTTGCAGCAGGGGCTATCGGGGCAAATAAGTTCCGGGCGGTATCATTCATGACCTGCTTTTGGGCACGTAATTCTTCTAATGCTTCGGCCTTTTGTCGTTGGAGGTCTTCCAGTGTAAGAATCTCTGTCTGGACGGTATCATTCATATCCATGATATTTTAGTTTTTATTGTTATCTATGAATAATCCGGCAATGAATTTGGTCATTGGATTAATAATGATTTTTTTGCGGAACGCAACAATTAACGCAATCAATAAAATATGGAAGCAGCTTATCATGGCAAAACTTACCATTAATCCGCCTACTATGGGGTCTAGTATGTAGGCCAGGGTAAAGGAGAGATAAAACAAAGCCACCATGCCGAGGATGACGACCAACAATACAAGTATAAGCGTTGAGAGCAATATGGTTAATTTCTCCGCTACTTCCAGTTGGGTATATTTCTTTTGTAGTTCCAGATATTTCTTGAAATCGAAAAATAGCTGCTGGATATTCTCAATACTGTTGTCATCTGCAAACATAGTGGCTTTGTTTTGAAATGTGGTTTGATTTATTCGTTTGCTTCGCCTTTCAGTTCTGCTGCAATTTCATCAACGAGGTTTTCCATTTCATTACGGTTCAACCGGATACCTTTCTTGCGAAGGATTTCCGCAATCTTGTGACGCGTATCTTCTCCTTTTTCCGGGGCAAACAAAATACCGATGGCAGCACCTACCGCTGCACCACCCAAAAAAGCTGCTAAAACATTTAATCCTTTCATAATAATACTCCTTTCTTTTTATTAGGTCTAATATGACAAAGCTAACAATTTATTTTGAATGATTGTTCATTAATTCGTGTTTTTTGAAAATATATGCCTCAAAAAGAGATAAAATATGTATTTTAATTATATTTAACGACATAGGAGAGGCTAAGATAAGCGGTTCGGAGTACTTTTGCTTCCTAAACAAAAAAGAGATATATGAAAAGATTGCTGAACGGGACAATACTATTGCTTTTGATGTGTGTAGCGCTGGGACTGGCGTCTTGTATGAATGACGGCGGTTCCGACTGGGTAGGAAAATGGCAGTTGCGCGAATATCAGTATCCCGATGGTAAAGTGCAGAAAGTAGACAGTATCTTCTATGGTTTTCAAAAAGGCAGTTTTCTGGCACATTGTATGAATGAAAGTGGAAGCTATGAATCTTTTTATGGTTATTATAAGTTGAAAGATGATGAAATTTCTATAACTTTGTGGCCGGATAATAGTTCAGGAAATGAGTCTGTTCATGAAGAACTTGTAAATTCGGATAGCTATAAGAAGTTCTTTGGTTGGGGAGATAGCGGCGAGAGAACGTTCAAGGTTGAAGAATTGACAAACAATAAGATGCGGTTGGACTATGAAGGAACGAAATATGTTTTCCGTAAATATTGAGTGTTATTTGAGAATAGATATAGTTACTAACAAAAAATAAAAAGAAAAGATGAAAAAATTGGCAGTGTTAGGAATGGGAGTATGTATTGTACTGGCATTCTCTTCTTGTAAATCGAGTGAAAGCGCTTACAAGAAAGCATACGAAAAGGCTAAACAGCAGGAATTGGCAGAACCGCAGACTACTGCACCGGTAGAGGAAGTTGCTCCTGTGGTTAGCGCTCCGGTAGAAGCTAAGGTTGTAGAAAGTGCACCGGTAGGTACGATCCGTGAAGAGAAAGTGACGGTGGTATCAGGTGCTGACGGACTGAAAGATTATAGTGTTGTATGCGGTAGCTTCGGTGTGAAAGCCAATGCGGAGAACCTGAAAAACTTCTTGGATAAGGAAGGTTATAATGCTGTCATTGCATTTAATGCAGACGCCGCTATGTATCGTGTAATCGTAAGTACATATGCAGACAGAAACTCTGCTGCCAGCGCTCGCGATGCTTTCAAGGCTAAATACCCTAACCGTCAGGATTTCCAGGGTGCTTGGCTGCTGTATCGCATTAATTAATTTGAATTCTTTTTGGTAATTCATAAGAAAGGGGTATTTCCCTCCTTTCAAGATAGGGCGGTAACTGGGAAGTTACTGCCTTTTTCATAATCTGTTGAAAATGATTATGAAAACTCTGTTTTGGGTGATTGTGAAAAGTACTTATAAATATCTCTTTTTCGTTTAAAAGAAGTTATAAAACAAAATTAAAAACTTTTGGCGGTAAAAAAGTTTTTAATTTTGCACCTTATATATTTTGAGAATACAATATGGAACGACAATATATACTTGATGCGATTGATGCAGCACTTTGTGCCGGCAAAGATATCCTCTCTATTTACAACGATCCGACCTCAGATTTTCAAATAGAAAAGAAAGCGGATAATTCTCCTTTGACGATTGCTGATAAGAAAGCGCATGCGGCTATTGCCGGCTATCTGCAAAAAACGCCTTATCCATTATTGAGCGAGGAGGGAAAGCATTTGCCCTATACAGAGCGATGTGCATGGACTACTTTATGGATTGTAGACCCTCTGGATGGTACCAAAGAGTTTATCAAACGGAATGGCGAGTTTACCGTTAATATCGCTTTGGTTCGTAATTCCGTTCCGGTAATGGGGGTTATATACCTTCCGGTAAAGCGGGAGCTTTATTTTGCCGAAGAAACATTAGGTGCTTACAAACTTTCGGATTTTACAGCTCGCAGCGGAGCGTCGTTGGAAGAGTTGATGGCGAAAGCCGTTCATTTGCCGATTAAGGATGATCACGATAAATTTGTAATTGTAGCATCCCGCTCACATCTGTCTCCCGAAACTGAAGATTACATTGAAAAGATGAAGCATTGCCACTCGGATGTAGAATTGATTTCCAGTGGAAGTTCCATTAAAATATGTCTGGTGGCGGAAGGTAAGGCGGATGTATATCCCCGTTTTGCTCCCACCATGGAATGGGATACGGCAGCAGGGCATGCCATTGCACGTGCTGCCGGTATGGAAGTATATCAGGCCGGAAAAGAAGAACCGCTACAGTACAATAAGGAAGATTTGTTGAATCCTTGGTTTATAGTAGAGCCCAGGCGTAATTAAATAACGACTCGTATATATGACGTTTGAAATCATATTTGTGCTTTTAGCGTTGCTGGGCATGGTGATAGCCCTGGTTTTGGATAAAATGCGTCCGGGGATGGTGCTCTTTTCGGTTGTGGTACTGTTTCTCTGTGCCGGAATCCTGACACCTAAAGAAATGCTGGAAGGATTTAGCAATAAGGGTATGATTACGGTTGCCATGCTGTTTCTGGTCAGTGAGGGGATTCGTCAGTCCGGTGCGTTGGGACAGCTTATCAAAAAGCTCCTGCCACAAGGTAAAACCACCGTTTTCAAAGCACAACTCCGAATGCTGCCTACGATTTCCTTTATTTCGGCTTTCTTGAATAATACTCCTGTCGTTGTAATTTTTGCTCCGATTATAAAACGTTGGGCTGAGTCGGTAAAGCTTCCGGCTACTAAATTTCTGATTCCTTTGTCCTATGTGACGATTCTGGGAGGTATCTGTACTTTAATCGGCACTTCCACCAATCTGGTGGTACACGGTATGATACTGGATGCCGGTTATGAGGGATTTACTATGTTTGAACTTGGGAAAGTCGGTATTTTTATTGCAATAACCGGTATTATCTATCTGTTTCTGTTTTCTTCCAGACTATTGCCCGATGTCCGTAAAGATGCGGTGAAACCGGATGATGAACCGGAAGAACATAGTGATCTGCATAGGGTAGAGGCTGTCTTGGGTCCTCGTTTTCCGGGTATCAACAAGAAACTGAAGGATTTTAACTTTAAACGTCATTATGGCGCTGAAGTGAAAGAGATAAAGCGTAACGGCCAGAGTTATGTGCAGGATTTGGAGAATGAGTATTTCCGGGAAGGTGATACTTTGGTGGTAATGGCTGATGATTCTTTTGTGCAGACGTGGGGTGAATCTTCTGTCTTCGTGATGCTTGCCAACGGTAAGGATACGGAGCCTGTTGCAAGTAAAGGCAAACGTTGGTTTGCCCTTGCCCTGCTGATTCTGATGATAACCGGAGCTACGGTTGGCGAACTGCCTGCAGTGAAAGAGGCTTTTCCGGATATCAAACTGGATATGTTCTTTTTCGTGTCCGTTACAACCATTCTAATGGCATGGACAAAAATCTTTCCGGCCCGTAAATATACCAAATATATATCGTGGGATATCCTGATAACGATTGCCTGTGCTTTTGCCATCAGCAAGGCAATGGTAAACTCCGGAGTGGCGGATGCCGTGGCCGGATACATCATTGGACTGACGGATCATTACGGGCCTGCGGTGTTGCTGGCTGTTATGTTTGTCATTACCAACCTGTTTACCGAACTGATAACGAATAATGCCGCCGCTGCACTTGCTTTTCCCTTGGCGCTTTCCATTTCATCGCAACTGGGCGTAAGTCCGACGCCTTTCTTTGTGGTTATCTGTATGGCTGCATCGGCAAGTTTCTCGACGCCTATCGGTTATCAGACCAACCTGATAGTACAAGGTATCGGCAATTATAAATTTACGGATTTCGTCCGCATCGGACTTCCGTTGAATATTATCACTTTTCTTATATCCATATTCCTTATTCCCTTAATATGGCCATTTTGATTGAATTATGACAGAAAATAATATATATCCTATTTTTGACAGAATGTTGTCGAGGCAAGACAAAGAAGAGCTTCTGAAACAACATAGCGTGATGATTTGGTTTACCGGGCTGAGCGGGTCGGGTAAGAGTACGATAGCTATCGCTTTGGAACGTGAGTTGCATAAACGCGGATTGCTTTGCCGTATTTTGGACGGAGACAATATCCGCAGCGGCATCAATAACAATTTGGGCTTTACGGAAGCCGACCGCATAGAGAACATCCGCCGTATAGCCGAGGTTTCCAAATTATTTGTAGATACGGGCATTATAACGATTGCAGCCTTTATCAGTCCCAGCAACGACATCCGCGAAATGGCGGCGAATATTATCGGGAAGGATGATTTTCTGGAAGTGTACGTCAGTACACCCATTGAGGAATGCGAACGCAGGGATGTAAAAGGCTTGTATGCAAAGGCACGCCGCGGAGAAATTAAAAACTTTACGGGTATTTCCGCGCCATTCGAGGCTCCTGCACATCCGGCATTGACACTGGATACATCTGCGTTGAGCCTGGAAGAATCCGTCAATAAATTATTGGAATTAATTTTACCGAGAATTCAGAAGAAATAATATAGCATGAAAGAAGAATATAAACTGAGCCATTTGAAAGAACTCGAAGCAGAGTCTATTCATATTATCCGCGAAGTGGCTGCGGAATTCGAGAATCCGGTGATGCTGTATAGTATCGGCAAGGACTCATCGGTTATGGTACGTCTGGCCGAAAAGGCTTTTGCTCCGGGTAAGGTTCCTTTCCCGTTGATGCATATCGACTCTAAGTGGAAGTTCAAGGAGATGATTCAATTCCGTGACGAGTATGCCCGGAAGTACGGCTGGAACCTGATTGTAGAGAGCAATATGGAAGCTTTTGAAGCAGGTGTAGGACCTTTTACGCATGGCAGTAAAGTGCATACGGACTTGATGAAGACACAGGCACTGCTGCACGCATTGGATAAATACAAATTCGATGCGGCTTTCGGTGGCGCCCGTCGCGATGAAGAGAAGTCGCGCGCAAAGGAACGTATCTTCTCTTTCCGTGATAAGTTCCACCAGTGGGATCCGAAGAATCAGCGTCCGGAATTGTGGGACATATACAATGCGCGTGTCCATAAGGGAGAAAGTATCCGTGTGTTCCCGTTGAGCAATTGGACGGAACTGGACATCTGGCAATATATCCGTCTGGAGAATATTCCTATCGTACCTTTGTATTTTGCCAAGGAGCGTCCTTGCGTGGAGATTGACGGCAACCTGATTATGGCTGATGACGACCGCTTGCCGGAACAGTATCGCGAGAAGATTGAAATGCGTATGGTGCGTTTCCGTACGTTGGGTTGCTGGCCGCTGACCGGGGCTGTAGAAAGCAGTGCCGATACAATCGAGAAGATTGTGGAAGAGATGATGACTACCACCAAGAGCGAACGTACCACCCGCGTTATCGATTTTGACCAGGAAGCAAGTATGGAGCAGAAGAAACGTGAGGGATACTTCTAATGAAATTAAGAATTAAAAATTGAGAATTAAGAAATGGATGATTCAAGACTTGATATAAAGGCTTTCCTTGATAAAGACGAACAGAAAGATTTGCTTCGTTTCCTTACCGCCGGTTCGGTGGATGACGGAAAGTCCACGCTTATCGGACGTCTGTTGTTCGATAGTAAGAAATTGTATGAAGACCAGTTGGATGCGTTGGAGCGCGACAGCAAACGTATGGGTAATGCCGGCGACCACATCGACTATGCCTTGCTGCTGGACGGTTTGAAGGCGGAGCGTGAGCAGGGCATTACTATCGACGTGGCCTATCGCTACTTCTCCACGAATAACCGTAAGTTCATCATTGCCGACACTCCGGGACACGAACAGTATACGCGTAACATGATTACCGGCGGCTCTACCGCTAATCTGGCGATTATTCTGGTAGATGCCCGCACGGGTGTCATCACGCAGACGCGCCGCCATACTTTCCTTGTATCTTTGCTGGGTATCAAGCATGTGGTGCTTGCCGTTAATAAGATGGACTTGGTGGACTTCTCCGAAGAGCGTTTCAATGAAATTGTAGGCGAGTACAAGAAGTTTATCGCTCCGTTGGGCATCCCCGATGTAACTTGCATCCCGCTTTCTGCGCTTGACGGCGACAATGTGGTGGAGAAGTCGGAGCGCACTCCGTGGTACAACGGTACTTCTTTGCTTGACTTCCTCGAAACCGTACCTATTGATAACGACCACAACCTGAAAGATTTCCGTTTCCCGGTACAGTATGTGTTGCGTCCCAACCTCGACTTCCGTGGTTTCTGCGGCAAGGTGGCTTCGGGTATTATCCGCAAGGGAGATGAGGTGATGGCATTGCCGTCCGGAAAGAAGTCCCGCGTCAAGAGCATCGTGACCTATGACGGGGAATTGGATTATGCTTTCCCGCCGCAGTCCGTTACCTTGACGCTCGAAGACGAGATTGACGTATCACGCGGAGAGATGCTGGTACATCCTGACAATCTTCCGATGATGGAGCGTAACTTCGAAGCCATGGTAGTGTGGATGGACGAGGAACCGATGGATGTAAACAAATCGTTCTTCATCAAGCAAACTACCAATTTGAGCCGTACGCGTATTGACAATATCAAGTATAAGGTAGATGTCAATACAATGGAGAAACTCTCCCTTGACAACGGCCGGTTGACGAAAGAGACCCTGCCGATGCAGTTGAACCAGATTGCCCGCGTAGTGTTGACTACTGCCAAGGAACTCTTCTTTGACCCTTATCAGACCAACAAAGCCACCGGTTCTTTCATCCTGATAGACCCGATAACCAACAATACCAGCGCCGTTGGTATGATTATCGACCGCGTGGAAGATAAGGATATGCATGTATCCGAAGAACTCCCTGTTCTTGACTTGCCGAAGCTGGGCATCGCTCCCGAGCATTACGAAGCTGTAGAGAAAGCCGTCAAAGAACTGGAACGTCAGGGAGTGGCAGTGATTATTAAGAAATGAAAATTAAACATTAACAAATAAGAGTCGGATGAGAATTGCGGACTGGCCCGAAAGGCTGTTCTGCAATCCTCAACTTACAATTCTCAATTAAACAAGAATGGGTTTATTAGAATTCAACAAACTGCCGATTAACACACTGGTCGGTGCAGACTGGAAAACGTTCAACGCCATTACAAAAGGACGTGAAATAGATGCCGCGTACAAAGGTAAATTCCGGTTGACGAAAGCCGTTTGCCGCATGCTTTCCATATTGGCTCCCTTGCAGGACAAACGTTATGAGAAGCTGTTGGCGGACAAACCGCTGGAGCACGACCCTGTATTTATTCTCGGTCACTGGCGTAGCGGAACAACTTTCGTGCATAATGTGTTCTCTTGCGACAAGCATTTCGGCTATAACACAACGTATCAGACCGTATTTCCGCATCTGATGATGTGGGGACAGCCTTTCTTCAAGAAAAACATGAGCTGGCTGATGCCCGACAAGCGTCCCACGGACAATATGGAGCTGGCGGTAGACCTGCCGCAGGAGGAAGAGTTTGCGTTGGCGAACATGATGCCTTATACCTATTATAACTTCTGGTTCTTGCCCAAGCATCAGCAGGAGTATGCCGATAAGTATCTGTTGTTCGACGATATAAGTGAGGCGGAGCTGAAGGTGTTTGAGGAAACGTTTACCAGACTCATCAAGATTTCCTTGTGGAATACGCACGGTACGCAGTTTCTCAGCAAGAACCCGCCGCATACCGGACGTGTGAAGGAACTGGTAAAGATGTTCCCCAATGCCAAGTTCATCTACCTGATGCGTAATCCTTATACGGTGTTCGAGAGCACGCGCAGTTTCTTCACGAATACTATCCAGCCGTTGAAACTTCAGGATATTACTCCTGCGGAACTGGAGCAGAACATCCTGTCTATCTATGCCAAACTTTATCATAAGTACGAGGCGGACAAGGCAAGCATTCCGGCGGGTAATCTGATTGAAGTGAAGTTCGAGGACTTCGAAGCCGATGCTATGGGAATGACGGAGCACATCTACGATGCGCTGTCCATACCCGGTTTTGCGGATGCCCGCACTGCCATCGAGCAGTATGTAGGCGGTAAGAAAGGTTATAAGAAGAATAAATATAAATATGACGACCGCACGGTGCAACTGGTTCAGGACAACTGGGGCTTTGCGCTGAAGCAGTGGAATTATGAACTTTAACTGATTGTAGGAGAATAGAGAAATGATTCGTAAAAGACTTCGAATGTTGAGTTTGCTGTCCGCAATGCTTTGCTGCGTAGCAGTATCGGCACAGCATAAGGTTGAGATGATTCCTTTCGGAAATATGGATCAATGGATTGACCGCCAGATTAAAGAATCGGGAATTATCGGCGGTGCTACCAAAAATGTGTATGCTATCGGTCCTACGGCAACTATCCGTGAAAACAAGCCGTATAAGAATATGGGCGGTTCCCCGTGGGCTACTTCCAACGTGATGGCGCGTGTGGCAGGCATCACCAAAACCAATACTTCGGTATTTCCGGAGAAGCGGGGCGACGGCTTCTGTGCTCGTATGGACACCCGTATGGAAAGCGTAAAGGTGTTCGGCATCGTGGACATTACGGTGCTGGCTGCCGGTTCCATATTTTTGGGCGATGTACACGAGCCCATCAAGGGGACGAAGAATCCGCAGAAGATACTGAATTCGGGCATCCCGTTCACCAAGAAACCTATTGCCATTCAGTTTGACTATAAGGTGAAGATGTCCGACCGTGAAAAACGTGTTCATGCCACCGGTTTCAGCAAGATAACCGATGTGGAAGGAAAGGATTTCCCCGAAATGAACCTCTTTTTGCAGAAACGCTGGGAAGACAAAGACGGAAATATCTATGCCAAACGCGTGGGTACGGTGGTGGTGCGTTATTACACTACAACGGACGACTGGCGCAACAATGCCACTTATTCCATTATGTACGGCGATATAACGGGCAACCCCGAATACAAGGCGCACATGATGCGCCTGCAAGTGCAGGAACGCTATGCGGTGAACAGTAAGGGCGAAAGCGTGCCTATCAAGGAAGTGGCATGGGGAACGGAAGATGATATCCCCACACATATCCAGTTGCAGTTTACGTCCAGCCACGGCGGGGCATATATCGGTTCTCCGGGCAATTCATTCTATGTAGATAATGTAAAGTTGGTATATTGATTTCGTTCCTATATCGGCATGTGTAATTTTGCCTATGGCGAAAAACCTGTTTGATGTATATCAGACGGGATTTTCACCATAGGCAAAATCTTTTTTGATACGTATGAAAAAGAGTTCAAATATAAATCGTAATTTTGTAGCCCATTATGAGTAGAATAATAGCTATTGATTACGGTAAAAAACGTACGGGCATAGCCGTCAGCGACACGTTGCAGATGATTGCCAACGGGCTTACCACTGTGCCTACCCACGAACTGCTCGCCTTTATCACGGACTACGTGGCGAAAGAACCGGTAGAGCGGATACTTGTCGGACTGCCGAAGCAGATGAATAACGAAGCTTCCGAGAACATGAAACGGATAGAGCCGTTTGTGCGTTCCTTGCAAAAGCGGTTGCCCGATATGCCGGTAGAGTATGTGGACGAGCGGTTTACTTCGGTCTTGGCGCACCGCACCATGCTGGAAGCCGGACTGAAAAAGAAAGACAGGCAGAACAAGGCGCTGGTGGACGAAATCAGCGCGACTATTATCCTGCAGACTTATCTGGAGAACAGGCGCTTCTCCTCTTTATAAATGTTTGGAAAATAATTCATAATTCATAAATTAAAGAAATGATTTTACCTGTTTATGTATACGGACAACCCGTATTGAGAAAAGTAGCGGAGGACATTACTCCCGATTATCCGAACCTGAAAGAACTGATTCAGAATATGTTCGAAACCATGGACCATGCCGATGGCGTGGGACTTGCAGCGCCGCAAATCGGTTTGCCTATCCGTGTGGTGGTTGTAGATCTGGATGTGTTGTCGGAAGATTATCCCGAATATAAAGGTTTCCGTAAGGCATATATCAATGCGCATATCCTCGAAGTATCGGGCGAAGAAGTATCTATGGAAGAAGGCTGCCTGAGCCTGCCGGGCATTCACGAATCTGTGAAAAGAGGCAATAAGATACGCGTGAAGTACCTGGATGAGGACCTGGTGGAGCATGACGAGATTGTGGAAGGCTATCTGGCCCGTGTGATGCAGCATGAGTTCGACCATTTGGACGGTAAGATGTTCATCGACCATCTGTCTCCCTTGCGCAGACAGATGATAAAGGGAAAACTGAATGCCATGCTGAAAGGTAAGGCACACTGTACCTATAAGGTGAAAACCGTAAAGTAAGCAAACCATATAATAAGGTATAAAAGGCTCAAAAAATATAAAAAGTCTTCGGTATATCCTGATATGTAAATGAATAAACGCTACTTTTGTTTTGTTTACAAGCATTTATAAGACAAGATGATAAAAAAGATATTGCTGGCAATTCTGTTATTGCCCACGTTGTTATATGCGCAAATCAATACGGAACGGGTGATGACCATTGCCCGCAACGCATTGTATTTCGAGGACTACGTGCTTTCTATTCAATATTTCAATCAGGTAATCAACGCGAAGCCTTATTTATACGAGCCTTATTTCTTCCGTGCGCTGGCAAAAATCAACCTGGACGATTTTCAGGGAGCGGAAGCGGATTGCGATCAGGCTATTCAGCGCAATCCTTTTGTTGTAGGCGCTTATCAGATAAGAGGTTTGGCACGTATCCGCCAGGATAAGTTCGACGGTGCGGTCGAGGACTACAAGACGGCTTTGAAGTACGACCCGGAGAATGTGGTACTTTGGCATAACCTCTCTCTTTGTCATATGCAGAAAGAGGATTTCAATGCTGCCAAAGAGGATTTGGGCAAGCTGCTCGCCATAGCTCCCCGCTATACGCGTGCGTACCTGATGCGCGGTGAGGTCAATCTCAAGCAGAACGATACGATACAGGCCTTGAAGGATTTTGATAAGGCCATTGATATGGACCGTTACGACCCGGACGGCTGGGCTGCCCGTGCCATTGTCCGTCTTCAGCAGTCCGACTACAAGGAGGCTGAAAAGGATTTGGACCAGGCGATACACCTGAGCGCACGTAATTCGGGCAACTACATAAACCGGGCTTTGGCGCGTTTCCATCAGAATAACCTGAGAGGTGCGATGAGCGACTATGACCTGGCGCTGGATATTGACCCCAATAACTTCCTCGGCCACTATAACCGGGGACTGCTGCGTGCACAGGTAGGTGACGATAACCGTGCGATAGAAGATTTCGACTTTGTGCTGAAGATGGAGCCGGACAATATGATGGCAACTTTCAACCGTGGTTTGCTGCGTGCACAAACGGGCGATTACCGCGGCGCTATCAGCGACTACTCCAAAGTGATAGAAGAGTATCCCAACTTCACGGCGGGTTACTACCATCGTGCCGAGGCCCGCAAGAAGATTGGCGACCGTAAGGGAGCCGAGCAGGATGAGTTCAAGCTTATGAAGATGCAGCTCGACAAGCGCAACGGCGTGACAACCGGCGGCAATGACAAGGATGTGGCGGATAATGCGGACGGCAACTCCGGAAAGGATAACGGCAAGACCCGTAAGAAGTCCGACAAGAATATGGATAACTACCGCAAGATTGTGATTGCGGATGATTCGGAAGTGGAACAGCGTTATAAGAGCGACTATCGCGGCCGTGTGCAAGACCGTAACGTGACTATCAAGCTCGAACCTATGTATGCGCTGACCTATTATGAGAAGCTGAGCGACGTAAAACGTACCGTGCATTATCACAAGTATATAGACGAGTTGAATCACTCCAAACTGTTCCCCAAACCGTTGCGCATCACCAATATGGAGTCGCCTCTGACAGAAGAGCAGGTACGTTTCCACTTCGCATTGATAGACGCCCATACATCGGATATTGTGGCAGACGAAAAAAATGCCGGAAAGCGGTTTATGCGCGGTTTGGATTTCTATCTGGTGCAGGACTTTGCAAGTTCCATAGACGATTTTACACAGAGTATCCTGCTGGATGATACTTTCTTCCCGGCATATTTCATGCGTGCTTTGGTGCGCTACAAGCAGTTGGAGTACAAGAAAGCGGAAGCCGGCATGAACGAGGGTGCCGTTTCCGGTGCGCAAGAAGTAAAGAAGGCGGAAGTAACGGCGATGGATTACGATATTGTGAAAAATGATTTGGATCATGTCATCCAATTGGCGCCCGATTTTGTTTACGGTTATTATAACCGCGGCAATGTATTGTCGCTGCTGAAAGATTACCGTGCGGCATTGGCGGATTACGACAAGGCAATCGGACTGAATCCCGACTTTGCCGAAGCCTATTTCAACCGTGGCCTGACGCATATCTTCCTGGGCAATAACAGGCAGGGAATTTCTGATTTGAGCAAGGCAGGCGAATTGGGTATCGTTTCCGCTTACAATATTATCAAGCGTTTTACGAATACGCAACAGTAACATTTTTTTGCTAAAAAATAGAATATCAATAAAGAATTAGCTATTTTTGCGTTCTAAAATTTGAATTATACATAGCATTATGATAAAGATAACATTTCCAGACGGCTCCGTTCGCGAATACAACGAAGGAGTAACGGGACTGCAAATAGCAGAAAGCATTAGTTCACGTTTGGCACAGGATGTACTGGCTTGTGGCGTGAACGGAGAAGTTTATGATTTGGGGCGTCCCATCAGTGAAGACGCTGAAGTGGTTCTCTATAAATGGGAAGACGAACAAGGCAAGCATGCCTTCTGGCACACCAGCGCCCATTTGCTGGCGGAAGCTTTGCAGGAGTTGTATCCGGGTATACAGTTCGGTATCGGTCCGGCCATCGAGAACGGTTTCTATTATGATGTGGATCCGGGAGAGACTGCTATCAAGGAAGCCGACCTGCCCGCTATCGAAAAGAAAATGGCGGAACTGGCAGCCAAGAAAGAAGCGGTTGTCAGAGAGAGCATTTCAAAGACGGATGCCTTGAAGATGTTCGGCGATCGCGGCGAAACTTATAAATGTGAGCTGATTTCCGAACTGGAAGACGGTCACATCACTACTTATACGCAGGGTGCGTTTACCGACTTGTGCCGTGGTCCTCACCTGATGACTACCGCGCCTATCAAGGCTATCAAGCTGACTTCCGTTGCCGGTGCTTACTGGCGGGGACAGGAAGACCGCAAGATGATGACACGTATCTACGGTATCACTTTCCCGAAGAAGAAAATGCTGGATGAGTATCTCGTATTGCTGGAAGAGGCCAAGAAGCGCGACCACCGTAAAATCGGCAAGGAGATGGACTTGTTCATGTTCTCCGATACGGTAGGCAAGGGACTTCCGATGTGGTTGCCGAAAGGTGCTGCATTGCGTATCCGCCTGCAGGAGTTCTTGCGCCGCATTCAGGCCCGTTACGACTATCAGGAAGTAATGTGTCCGCCTATCGGCAACAAGCTGCTGTACATCACTTCCGGACACTATGCCAAGTATGGTAAGGACTCGTTCCAGCCTATTCATACGCCGGAAGAAGGTGAAGAGTACTTCCTCAAACCGATGAACTGTCCTCATCACTGTATGATTTACAAGAACTCACCCCGTTCTTATAAAGACCTGCCTTTGCGTCTGGCGGAGTTCGGTACGGTTTGCCGTTACGAGCAGAGCGGTGAGCTTCACGGCTTGACCCGTGTACGCAGCTTTACGCAAGACGACGCGCACATCTTCTGCCGTCCCGATCAGGTGAAGGATGAGTTCCTGCGCGTAATGGACATTATCTCAATCGTATTCCAGTCTATGCACTTCGAGAACTTTGAAGCACAGATTTCTCTGCGCGACAAGGTGAACCGTGAGAAGTATATCGGTAGCGATGAAAACTGGGAGAAGGCAGAACAGGCTATTATCGAGGCTTGTGAAGAAAAGGGACTGAAAGCCAGAGTGGAATATGGTGAAGCTGCTTTCTACGGTCCTAAACTGGACTTTATGGTTAAGGATGCTATCGGCCGCCGTTGGCAGTTGGGTACCATTCAGGTAGATTACAACCTGCCCGAACGTTTCCAACTGGAATATACGGGAGCCGACAATCAAAAGCACCGTCCGGTAATGATTCACCGTGCTCCGTTCGGTTCTATGGAGCGTTTCGTAGCCGTGCTTATCGAGCATACCGCCGGCAAGTTCCCGTTGTGGCTGACTCCGGATCAGGTGGCTATCCTGCCTATCAGCGAGAAGTTCAATGATTATGCTCAGGAAGTGAAAGACTACCTGAAGAGATATGATGTCCGTGCCATTGTGGATGAGCGTAACGAAAAAATCGGACGTAAGATTCGTGACAACGAAATGAAGCGTATTCCGTACATGCTGATTGTCGGCGAGAAAGAGGCTGAAAACAGAGAAGTTTCCGTCCGCAAGCAAGGCGAAGGCGACCAGGGAACCATGAAATTTGAAGATTTTGCTAAAAAAGTGAACGAAGAAGTTCAAAATATGATAAATAAATGGTAACTTTGCGCCCAATTGTAAAAGCATAGCATACATACGATGTTCTAAAGACCGCTTTTACTTAACAAAAAAATAATTTGGTAGTAATAAACAAGAAACAAACTGGAAGTAAACGTTATTTAATGAAGAATGACAGCTTAAAAGGGCAACATCGGATTAATGAGCAAATCCGTGCCAAAGAAGTCCGCATTGTGGGCGATGAGGTGGAATCTAAAGTATATCCGATAGCTCAGGCCTTGAAAATGGCCGAGGAAATGGAAGCAGATCTCGTGGAGATTTCTCCGAATGCACAACCCCCTGTTTGTCGTATTATTGATTACTCTAAATTTCTTTATCAGTTAAAGAAGCGTCAGAAAGAGCAGAAGGCGAAGCAGGTTAAGGTAAATGTGAAGGAAATACGTTTCGGTCCTCAGACAGACGACCACGACTATAACTTCAAACTGAAACACGCCAAAGGCTTTTTGGAAGATGGCGACAAGGTGAAGGCATACGTGTTCTTCAAGGGTCGTTCAATTCTGTTCAAGGAGCAGGGCGAAGTACTGCTGCTGCGTTTTGCCAATGATTTGGAAGACTATGCGAAAGTAGACCAGATGCCGGTTCTGGAAGGAAAGAGAATGACCATTCAGCTTTCTCCGAAGAAAGGTGCAGCTCCGAAAAAGCCTGCCGCACCGAAGCCGGCAGAAGCTCCGAAAGCAGCTCCGGCCGAAGACAAAAGCGAAGACTAAAGAAATGAGTAACGCCGCAGGTATAGTGCGTTGCCATATAATTAAATAATTTAAAAATAAGTAAGATGCCAAAGATGAAGACTAACTCCGGTTCTAAAAAGAGATTTACTCTTACCGGAACAGGTAAAATCAAAAGAAAGCACGCTTTTCACAGTCACATTCTGACTAAGAAAACCAAGAAGCAAAAGAGAAATCTGTGTTACTCTACAACCGTTGATATAACGAATATGAGCCAGGTTAAGGAACTCTTAGCTATGAAGTAATCAAAAGCGTACGAAGTATTATTAAAGTTATTAACCGAATGCATTAGCTTTAAGTCCGTTGCGTGAAGTACCGGCGCTAACATTCAAAAACAAGTAAAACTATGCCAAGATCAGTAAATCATGTTGCTTCTAAAGCAAGAAGAAAGAAAATTTTGAAATTGACCAGAGGTTACTTTGGTGCAAGAAAGAACGTTTGGACTGTTGCCAAGAATACTTGGGAAAAAGGTTTGACCTATGCGTTCCGTGACCGTAAGAACAAGAAGAGAAACTTCCGTGCTTTGTGGATTCAGCGTATCAACGCTGCCGCTCGTCTGGAAGGTATGTCTTACTCTAAGCTGATGGGCGCTTTGCACAAAGCTGGTATCGAAATCAACCGCAAAGTGTTGGCTGATTTAGCGATGAACCATCCGGAAGCTTTCAAGGCTATCGTTGCTAAAGCAAAGGCTGCATAAAAACAGTTAGCAGATAAATTACGAGGTGCTGATTACTCTTTTGGTAGTCAGCACTTTTTGTTTTCTGATACTCCGGGGAGGGGTTAAAACTTGAAAAGGACTTGAAACAATTTACTGCTTTTACTTGTTTCTTTCATAGAAACTCATTACCTTTGTTATAGAAAAAATAGCCGCATTGATTGGATCGGGAAACTCATCAATTTTTATGAAATACCGAGACAAGCTTCGCTTCTCAATGGCGGGCCACGCCCTTCGGGGTAACTCTTGAGTCGGTGGATTACAAAGAGGACGAGCACTCAAATCATGTCATACGGAGTTTCATCACATCATCGGTGCGGCTTTCTATAAAAGAGGAACGGTAATCTGTTTGGATAACCGTTCCTCTTTCGTTTTATGCGGATGTGGGTGATTGTGAAACGATGATACGTGATGCTGAAACAGATGATGTGTCAAGGGAAGATAGATGATGTGTTTATACAAGACAGACCATCTGTATCGGGTGAACAGATGGTCTGTTTTGAAAAGAGTTTTTTTAAGTTTATTTGTTGTCCCGTAAGTCTTTTACCCTGACGGCTTTTCCTTCGCTCTGCGGCAAGGAACCTTTCTTTACCAACCGTAACTTCGGAGTTACCAGAATCTCGTCTTTCAGCTGGCGGGTAATGGCTTTGCTAATCTTTTGTAGCTCGATGTAATTGTCAGTAGAGAGGTCGCTAAGTTCAACTTCCACAATCATCTCATCCTGGTTATTGACCGTTTCGAGCGTGATGAGGTAATTGCTGCCCAATTCGGGGAATTGTACCAGCACCTTTTCCACCTGCATGGGGAAGATATTGACTCCCTTGATGATGAACATATCGTCGCTACGGCCTTTGATGCGGTCTATACGGATGTGGGTACGTCCGCAAGGGCACTTGCCGGGCAGGATGCGGGTAAGGTCGCGTGTACGGTAGCGGATGAGGGGCATCATCTCTCTGTCCAGCGTTGTCAGTACCAGTTCGCCGATTTCACCTTCCGGTACGGGTTCGCCGGTTTCCGGGTTAATGATTTCGACCAGGTAGCAATCTTCCCAGAAGTGCATGCCGTCTTGTTCGGTGCACTCGAAGGCTACGCCGGGACCGTTCATTTCAGTCATACCAAAGCTGTTATAGGCTTTGACGCCAAGCATGCGTTCAATCTTTCTGCGTTGCTCGTCTGTGTGGGGTTCGGCACCGATAACAAGCGTTTTCAGACTTGTGCCGGCGGGGTCCATCCCTTCTTCCTGGAATACCTCTGCCAAGCGGATGGCATAGCTGGGAATGGCATGCAGGGCAGTGGTCTTGAAGTCGGTGATGAACTTTATCTGACGCTTGCTGTTTCCGGCAGCGGCAGGAACAGTCAGCGCACCCAGACGTTCGGCTCCATACTGAAAGCCCAGTCCTCCGGTGAACATGCCGTAACCGGAGCTGTTTTGGAAAACATCCGTCTTACGGATACCTACCATATAGAGGCAGCGTGCCACTAAGTTAGCCCAAGAGTCCAAATCGTGTTGGGAGTGTACGATGACCGTCGGCGTGCCCGTAGTGCCACTGGAAGAATGGATACGTACTCCGTCCTCACGCATATCGCCTGCTACTAATCCAAAAGGATAATTGGCGCGCATATCGGCCTTGGTAGTAAACGGTATCTTACGTATGTCTTCTATAGACCGGATGCTGTCGGCAGTGATGCCATGCTCTTGGAATACCTTTTTATAATAAGGAGAGTTGGCGGCAATGCTGACAGTCTTTTTTAACCGTTGCAGTTGCAGTTCGCGCAACTGCTCACGGGGCATCGTTTCAATCTCTTCTTCCCAGTATTTGTTATTCATGGTATGTTGAAATTTAGAGTCAATTATAGTTTACATCAGTTTTTCAGCAATCTCTTTGCCGGCAGCCAACGCTTTGAGGTTCAGCTCTACAATGGCGTCGCCCTTGCGTTGGAAGATTTCGCGGATGCTGTCTTGCACCTTTGCGTAGTCGATGCCGAGGAAGGGGATGGTGGCGCCCAGCAGTACGATGTTCGCTACGCGGGGAGAGCCGACTTCTTTTGCCACTTCGTTTACGTTCAGCATGATTTTATGCGGCAGCTTGTTGATTTCGGCCTTGATGTCTTCTTCTGCCGGATAGTTGGGAATGTTGATGAAGGGGGCTTCATTGGTCACCAGCCAACCTTCGGGGCTGAGGTAGGGGAGGTAGCGCAGTGCTTCCATCGGTTCCAGGGAGATGATGAGGTCGCATTTTCCTGTGGGAATGAGGTCCGAAGCGATGGGGTGGTCGCTGATGCGCAGGTTGGACTGCACGTCGCCGCCTCGCTGGCTCATGCCGTGTACTTCTGCCTGCTTCATGTAGAGTCCGTCCTTGAGGGCTGCTTTGCCGATTACGGTGGCGATGGAGAGGATACCTTGTCCTCCTACGCCGGAAAGTATGATGTCTTTTTTCATGGCTTTACTTGTTTCTTTTTTTGCGTGCTAATGTTTGGATACATTCTCTGCGGGGGATGATGACGGATACGCCGTGGTGCTCGATTTCTTCCCGGATGATTTGCTTCATCTCTTCGTAGTTTTTCTTCAAGGGCACTACGACGCGGATGTGTTCGGGAGCTACACCGATGCCGGCGCAGATGGCTTCCAGACGTCCGGTGCCGGCAGAATCTTGTCCTCCGGTCATGGCGGTGGTTTCGTTGTCGGAGATGACGATGGTGACGTCGGCGTTTTCGTTGACGCAATCCAGCAGTCCCGTCATGCCCGAGTGGGTGAAGGTGGAGTCGCCGATGACGGCTACGGCAGGATGCAGGCCGGCATCCGAAGCACCCTTCGCCATGGTGATGGAGGCGCCCATATCCACGCAAGAGTTAATGGCGTTGAATGGGGCATTGGCTCCCAGCGTGTAGCAACCAATGTCGCTGAACACCTTATAAGTGGGATATTCTTCTTTCAATACTTGGGTCAGCACCGTGTACATGTCGCGATGGCCGCAACCCTCGCACAAAGCGGGCGGGCGCATCTCTACCAGAGAAGGAACGCTGAATTCAGCCTTGTTCTCCTTGCCTACGGCACGTGCCACGCTGTCCGGGTTCAGCTCTCCGTCTCGTGAAAGAGTGCCGTCCAAACGGCCTTTTACTTTGATGCCGATGCCCAGATAGCCTTTTAGCTGTTTTTCTACGAACGGTTGTCCGTCTTCCAGTACCAGAATCTCGTCACATGCTTCTACCAGCTGCATCAGCTGTTTCTTGGGCAACGGGTATTGTCCGATTTTCAGTACCGGATATTCGCAACCTTCGGGATAGTTCTCCATCAGGTAGTTGTAGCCGATGCCGCATGCCACGATACCCAGCTTTTTGTTGGGGCCGTCGGTATATTTGTTGTAAGCGGAGTTTTCAGAAGCTTTGATAAATTCGTCCTGGCGTTGCAGCAATGCTTTGTAACGTTTGCGTGCATTACCCGGCAGGAGGATGAACTGACGCGGGTCTTCGCTGAAGGAAATCTCATTCTGCGGTTGTTGCTCCTTGCGCTCTACGCCGGAACGGGAGTGTGCCAGGCGCGTAACCATGCGCATCAGGATGGGTTCGCCGGTCTGTTCGGAGAAGTTGAATCCGTTGTACACCATGTCGTATGCTTCCTGCTGGTTGCTTGGTTCGTACATCGGGATGAGGGAGAAGTCGCCATAGAAGCGGCTGTCTTGCTCGTTTTGTGAGGAGTGCATGCTGGGGTCGTCGGCAGCAATGACTATCAGACCGCCTTTTACTCCGGTAATGGCGGAATTGATGAAACAGTCGGCAGCTACGTTCATACCCACGTGCTTCATGCACACCAATGAACGCTTACCTGCAAAGGACATGCCCAGGGCAGCTTCCATCGCAGTTTTCTCGTTAGAGCACCAGCGGTTATGGATATTCTTTTCGGCAGTAATCGGTGCCATCTGAATATATTCGGTGATTTCCGTAGAAGGAGTGCCGGGATAGGCATATACACCCGAAAGTCCGGCATCTAATGCAGCTTGTGCAATGGCTTCATCGCCAAGTAAGAGTTGCTTGCTCATATCTGAATATTTAAGTGTTAGTCATGGATTAATATTTGACGCAAATATAGGATTTTGCTTTTATTTTATCAGCAGATTACTTGAAAATCTTTCTTTCGTTTAATGCATTCCAATATTTTCTTGCATTTTTCATGTGCTCGGCATAATTGGATGCAAAGTTATGGGTGCCCGAGAAGTCCTCTTTGGCACACATGTAGAGGTAGTTGTGTTTCGTATGGTTCAGCACAGCATCCAGCCCGATGGGTGAGGGGATGCGTATGGGACCGGGAGGTAGTCCGGTGTTGAGATAGGTATTGTAGGGGGATTCTACTGCCAGATGGGCATTCGTAATTCTCCGCAAGCCGAAGTCCTGCAAGGCAAATTTGATGGTAGGGTCGGCTTGCAGGGGCATGCCGGTGTGCAGGCGGTTGATGTAGAGCCCTGCCACCATTGGTTTTTCGGGAGTGTTGTTTGTCTCTTCCTCGACGATGGAGGCAAGGGTGCAGACTTCCGTCGGGGTCATTCCGATGGCGGTGGCTTTGTCTAAGCGTTCCTGGTTCCAGAACTTCTGGTGCTCTTTTTGCATTCTTTCGAAGAACTCTTCTGCACTCATGTCCCAATAGACTTGGTAGGTTTCGGGGATGAAGAGGCAGGGCAGGGTCTCTTTGTTGTATCCCAGTTTTTGTTGGAATGCGGAGTCGTTCATCAATCCGGCTATTTCGGTGGAGTCTATCATGAGCTGTTTGCCTACGCTGCGTGCCAGCCGGTCCAGTGTGCGTACGCTGCCGACGGTGAGGTTCGTAGGTTCTTGATATCCGCGGTACAGACGGCTGAATACGTGATATACGTTTTCCCCCGGCCGGATGGCGTAGCGTCCGGTGTGTATATTTTCGGAATATTTCTTGTATTGGGCCATCCAGCGGAAGCCGGTGAAGCTTCGAGGATGGCCTTGTTGTTCCACCTTATTATATATGGAGTCGGCGGTGTCGTCGCGGTCTATATAGATATAGACTGTCTTTTTCGGATGGAATTGCGGGGCAAACAGATAGTAGTATACTGTTCCTACACAAGCTGCTCCAATAAGAATCAGTGCGACGAATGTTCCGATAATGATTTTCTTCTTTTCCATTTTGTTTTACTGCATCTTTAGTCGGGCAAAGTTAGTAAAAAATGGAGTGAAAACCATCAAGTCATATCAGTTAATTCGATAGCTGACAAAGGCTATACGTTTGCTGTCCGGTGCCCATGAGTTGACATTGATGGTGCCTTGTCCGCCGAAAAGCTTTAACAATGTCTTGGGCTCTCCACCGTTTGCGGGCATTAGGCGCAGCTCTACGTTCTTGTTTGCCAGGTGCTCTCCCGGTTCCAGGTCACCTTTGTAGTAGGTGATGAATACAACGGATTTTCCGTCAGGGGAGATGTGGGGGAACCAGGAGTTACGGGTTTCGTCAAAGGTCATCTGGGTCTGTTCGGAGCCGTCTGCCTTCATGCGCCAGACTTGCATGAGTCCGGTGCGTACGGAATTGAACCAGATGTATTGTCCGCAGGGGGAATATTCCGGTCCGTCATCCAGACCTTCGGCAGTGGTCAGGCGGGTTTCTTCACCTCCTTCCGCCGGGATGGTATAGACGTCATAGTTGCCGTTTCGTTCGGCGCAATAGGCAAGCTCTTTGCCGTCGGGGCTCCAACCGTGGAGGTAGCTGGGAGCCATAGGTGTTATTAAACGGGGAGTGCCGCCCGTGATGGGAAGTGTATAAATGCGCGATTTATAGTCTTCTTTCGTCCCGTGGCTGATGGCTATCTGCTGTCCGTCGGCCGAGAGGACGTGGTCGTTGTTGCAGTTTTGGGCAAATCCGGTGTTTATCAGTTCCGGTTCGGCAGGCGAGGTGGGGGAAAGGCGGTAAAGCTTTCCGTCGCTGTTGTATAGCAGCCATTGCCCGTCGGGCGTCCAATTGGGAGCTTCAATCCGGTAGGGAAATTCTTTTACGACGGTCCGGTTACCGTTAGTTACATCCAGTATTTCGAGGACGCTGGTAATCTCGTTTTTTTGTTGAGCGGTTGCGGTCAGTGCAACAGTTGCAAAGAAGGGGATTAGATAGGGTTTCATGTTCATATCGTATTTAATAAATCTCCGCAAGATACATTTTTTATTGGAAACTACATAGTCGGAGCATGCTTTTTTCAGAGAGAATCTGTAGTGATGGTCGAATGCGTAGTGCTTATCATATGAATAGTTTCCGGTATTGCGCTGAATACCTTTGAGGGCTACGATAGATTATGTTTTTCCTTGCAGAGAATTATTCGTCCGACGGTTGTTGCTTATTCGTCCGACATCTGTTGCATTATCGTCCGACAGCTGTCGGACGATAATGCAACAGATGTC
>OKTS01000004.1_pt1 | contig 162276 bp, 139 predicted proteins | sample 1606331 | NCBI WGS metagenome assembly OKTS01 (sample SAMEA3879564, study PRJEB24766) | human gut metagenome | biome: human-associated habitat; feature: feces | place: USA | collected 1985/1987 | reverse complement strand
TCTGGAGCAGCTGATCGGCAGTGACGCAGATATTCTGATCTGCACAAAGTCGGATCTTGTGGTACGGGATATTGATCTGTTGAAGAAGCTTGGACGTGTAACCGTTTCATGGTCGATCAACACACTAGATGAAAATTTCAAGAACGATATGGATTCTGCTTCGAGCATTGAGCACCGTATCGCTGCTATGAAGCAGGTATATGAGGCAGGTATCCGTACAGTCTGTTTCGTATCCCCGGTATTCCCCGGTATCACGGATTTTGAAGCAATCTTTGAGCGGGTAAAGGATCAGTGCGATCTGTTCTGGCTCGAAAATCTCAATCTTCGAGGCGGTTTCAAAAAGACAATTATGGATTATATCGCCGGAAAATATCCTGATCTTGTACCACTTTACGACGAGATCTATAACAAGCATAACCGCAGCTACTTTGAAGCACTTGAAGTAAAAGCTGAGAAAATGGCTAAGAAGTATGATTGTGCCTTTGTGGATAATGAAATGCCTTATGGCAGAGTCCCGCAGGGGCATCCGGTGATCGTAGATTATTTCTATCATGAGGAAATCCGTGGGACAGAGAATACCGGAAAAAGAAATCGCTAACTTCGGATTTGCCAAATAAAGGAGCAGTACTTATGAAAAAATTCTTTTTTCAAGTATACATTATAGTGGTATTTTCAATCGTTATTTGGTTTGCTTTATATGGAGAACATCGTGATCCGAGGTTTTATGTCTCTATTTTGATAATTGCAATCATTGGGAAATTTATTGCTTCACACATAGATAAAGAAAAATAGTAATAGATGTAGAATTGCCAGAGAGTTTGGCATAGGTGATTAATAATAATGAGGCGGCATATGTATCTTATATCAGCATATTTTGATGAACATGTAACAAAGGGATTGCAGAGGTTAATTGATAATATTGCAAAAGAAACAGGTAATACTTATATGATTGAGAATAATGTTCCTCCGCATCTGACAATTTCAAGCTTCGAAACAAGAAAACCTGATAATCTTAAGGAAGAATTCATGAAGCTTAATAAAATAGGTGCAGGAGAGATAAATATATTTTCAATCGGGCAGTTTCTGCCGTATGTTATGTATGCTACACCTGTTCTGGACGAATATTTAATGCATCTTTCCAATGAGGTGTATGATATATTTTCTGCAAGAGAAGATGTAACAATTAATCGTTGTTACAAACCATATAACTGGTTTCCACACATAACATTGGGAAAGAAACTTGAAAAAGAACAGATGATAATGGCAATGAGAGTATTACAGACACATTTTGTTCCAATAAAAGGGAAAATAGTAAGGGTTGGATTGTCACAGACTAATCCACATAAGGATATTATACAATTTAATATATGATAGTGTAACTGGGGGAGGGAGAATGGATTTTAGTTGATACTGAAGATGAGATGGTGGCTATTTTTTTACGACAGAGGATATATTTTATGCAACAACAGAAATTATTAAGCCTTATAAGACAGGCAATAGAAGATTACAACATGATAGAGGAAGGCGATAAGATTGCAGTAGGAGTATCAGGTGGCAAGGATTCGCTTGCATTGCTGCATGCAATGAAGATACTTAACAGATTTTATCCGAAGAAGTTTGAACTGTATGCAATTACCTGTAATGTTGGATTTGAGGGAATGGATTTTACAGGAGTGAGGAAGTTCTGTGAGAGTATAAATGTGCCATATGAACAGGTTGATACAGAGATTGCGAAGATTGTCTTTGAGGATAATAAAGACGAAAGACCATGTTCACTGTGTGCGAAGCTTAGAAAAGGCGCAATGTATAAGAGGCTTGGAGAGCTTGGAATCAATAAGATTGCATATGCACATAATAAGGACGATTTTATAGAAACAGCATTAATGTCTCTTATATATGAAGGGCGGTTTTACGCATTTCCACCAGTTACATATCTGCCAGAGGCAGGGGTTACGGTTATACGGCCAATGATGTATGTGCCGGAAAAGGGTGTGGCTAATTTTGTGATTAATCAGGGAATCAAGGTTGTTAAGAACACCTGTCCGGTTGATGGTTCAACTAAGAGGGAATATGCCAAGCAGCTTATGGAGCAGATTAATAGAGAAAATCCGGGAACTAAGGACAGAATTATGCATGCAGTTGTGAACGGAAGATTTGAGGACTGGCCAGAAGTGCATAGAAATTGAAAATAACTGTTGATACAACAACAATGAGATAATAGAATAATATTAAATCTATTTATAAGGAGATAAGAACATGAGAAGATTTTATGAAGGCAATGATAACAAGGGTTATCAGGAAGTTGTAGATAAAGAAGCTGGCTTGGAATTAATAGGTTTTGATTTGATAAGACTTGAGCCGGGTGAAAATGCGGTTTATGAATCAGGGGAATATGAAAGAGGACTTGTTATTTTACAGGGAACATGCAGTGTTAAGGTTGATGATGTCACATTTGACAAGCTTGGCTCAAGAAGAAGCGTGTTTGACGGCAAGCCAACAACTGTTTATGTTCCAAGAGATTCTAAGTATGAAGTTACAGCAACCGGAAGCATGATGCTTGAAATCGGTGTGTGCAAGGTTAAAGCAAGAAAGAAGTATGAAGCTTTTGTAATAGATGCAGGTGATGTTACAACTGAACACAGAGGCAAGCTTAACTGGCAGAGAGATGTTAATGATATTATCACTTCAAAATATGAGGGAAAGGTTGACAGAATCGTGCTTGGCGAGACTTACAGCATGCCGGGACAGTGGTCAAGTTATCCATCACATAAGCATGATACAGATAATCTTCCATTTGAGGTAAATATGGAGGAAATCTATCATTTCAAGGTGAATCCAGGTCAGGGCTTTGGTATTCAGGTAATGTATAGTGACGATATGTCATTAAGAGAGAGTTACATAATAAAGAATGGTGACAGCGTAGCGATTAAGAATGGCTATCATCCGGTAGCAGCAGCACCGGGATATCAGGTATATTATCTCTGGGTAATGGCAGGTGTTGATACAAGACAGCTTACACCTTGTGATGACCCTGACCACGCATGGGTAAAGGCTGTTGAGAAGATGGTGTAATGTATTTTGAACAAGGCATATGTGGAATCAGATATGAATTAAAAGGCTTAATTAAAAGCTGAACATTAAAGGCTGAATATTAAGAAAAATATTGAAACTTTTTATCGATAATGATATATTTAGTGTATAAAATTTTAACAGATTCGAGGTAAAATAATAATGATTTACGCATCACTTAATGCAAAAAAAGGTAACTACCAATACCCAGCAGCTATTAATACTGCACTTGAATTTCTTGCAAAGCCAGAGACAGCTGAGCTTCCAGTAGGAAGATATGAACTTGATGGAGATAACATTTTTGTTCTTATTCAGGATCAGACAACAGCTCCAGTTGAGAATAAGCGTGCAGAAAGTCACAGAAATTATATTGATATCCAGTATCTTTTCACAGGAAAAGAAGTTCAGGGATATGCACCACTTCTTCCAGGAGTTACAGGTGAAGAGCCAGCTGGTAAAGACAATATCTTTTATGAGAAAGTAGAGAATGAGCAGTTCGTTACATTACATCCTGGTGAATTTACAGTATACTTTACTAATGATATCCACCGCCCTAATTGTACAATGGATGAGCCTGTTAATATCCATAAGGCAGTTGTTAAGATTAAGGAAAGTCTTATTAAGTAATTGGAATAGTTGACTTGTTGATACAATATAATATTTAAAACAGAAGCACCATAAGAAGCGAATGAAACGTATTCTTTTGGTGCTTTTTTTGCCTCAAATCCTTAGTAGGAAAAGGACAGAACAAATGAAAATTTTACCTACAATTTTCTTTAACATAAACCTAGATTTTACATAGCATTTCTATAATTATGACGTTTCTTAAAAGCCAAACTAATAAGGAGAACGTCATGAGAAAAAGAAAAAATAAGATAATAGCAGGTACTGTGGTTGCTGTTATGATGGCAGGCAGTATTATTGCAAACATTTCACCACTTATAGCGAGTCAGACGGGTGGGAATAGTGTTGCTGCAAGTGAGACCTTTAATAAAGAAGGTTTATGGATTACAGAAATCTATCAGAATGATGTAGACAGAAGTGAGAAGAACAATACAAGAGAAAAGAGTGGGTACGAAAGTATTAAACTTTATAAGAGCACAACTGATCTGATGGAATTCGTTGAGATAACAAGCACATATGACAAAGCTGTTAATTTCAACGATATATATGAATTTGTGTATAACGATACAGTCCAGAAGGTTACAACTATGGACGGTAATGATGAAGTTATAATCCAGCCAGAGGAAAAGGTTGTACTGTGGAATTACAGAAGTGATGTTACAACTGCAATTCCAACTGAGGAAGAGTTCAGAAGACAGATGCGTATTCCTGATGATGCAGTTGTACTTAAAGTTACAAGTGGAGTGAACTGGGCAGTTACATCAACATTTTCATTAAAGACAAAGTCAGATGACGGAATTATCTCTACATTCAAGGCAACTGATAAGGCTGACACAATGGATGGATATTCAGTTGAACTGGCAATTCCTGATATTGGTAATGAGATGCAGGTATACCGTGAAATGTGTGAGCCTTCACCTGGATATGTATATTCAGGACAGCTTAATGGTCTTGTTAATGCCAAGGTACCTGATAATCAGATTGCAGATGGCGTATTTATTACAGAAGTAAGACCTAATGATATTAACAGAAGCAGTGTTTATGGAATTAGTGATGATCTGATGGAATGTGTTGAGGTTGTTAATACAACTGACCATGATGTTGATCTCAATAATGAATATCAGTTTGGATATGCTGTTAAAGAGGGAAGCAGAAAGATATTACAGTTAAGTCATTATGATGAAAATGCAGAGTTAAATATAGGTTCATCAGAAGGATGTGTTGTTCCAGCAGGAAAGACAGCGGTTCTGTGGTATTACAGAATTAATTACCTTAAGAATTATACAAGTTTTCCTACAGAGAAAGAATTCCGTGCAGCTTATAACATAAGTGATGATATTCCTGTATATTTATGCACAGACCAGAATGGAATGAATAATACTAACCGTGTAGTTGAACTTTATAAGCTTGATTCTGATGGAACAAGAAAGATGGTTTCTTATTATTCTTATATTGGAAGTTCAGATTGTAAGGACAATAAGTCAGCAGAGCTTATGGTTAATCCGGAAGGTCCGGAAATGCTTCTTAAAACAGGTAATGCAGCAACTTCTATGGGAGTTGTTTCTGCCGACCAGTATACATATTTAAAGGATGATGGCTCAGCTTTAACTTTAAGACTTAATGATGTTGTTCCAGAATCCATTATGCAGGGGGATGAGTTAAGAGTTAATTTCTACTTTGCGGAGAATGGCAGCCTTCCAAGAACAGGAATTACAACATATTACAGGTTTGATGGAACAGGAAGCTGGTACAGCTCAACAGAGATAAAAAGACGAGTACCTAACCTTTATGAGGCACTGATTCCGGCAGATGAGCTGTTCTCACATGATTACGTTGAGTTCTATGTAAGTGCCGATAACAGATACCGCAGTACATTAAGTGATATGTACAGAGTTAATATCAGCAAGCTTAATGAAGTTGATGGTATAAGAACTAATATCAGTGACAAGCAGGAGGTAAGCGGAACAATATCTGTAACTGCCAATGATGGTGGAGATAATCATTCATCACAGATATATGTAGACGGAACAGAGTGTCAGACAGTCCCTATGCTTGAGGATGGGGCTTATTATACATTCCATGCTGATGGCAGAGACAGTTATTTTAAAAATGCAGTTACAACTACAGATAACAAAACAATTGCGTCAATTGGAAAATGGCAGTACCAGATATTAGATGGACAGGCTATTCATATTGATAACAGCTACTTCACATATAACGAAGAAAATGCGTCATATGATATTACACTCAGATTCTGGGCAGGTACATATGGAGCCACCGTTGATGAATATCTTCTTCCTGATGCTAATAGAGAAGATTTCACAGTTACAAAGCTTGCATTAAAGCTTATTAATGGAAATGTATATTATCCAACAAAGATTGGACCAGATGATTCAGCTACAAGTGCAAAGACTAACCTCAGTACAGCTTATGAAACAGATCACTATATTGGTGATTCAACAGGAATGTGCCCATATATGGATGCAAGTTTTTCAATACCAGCCACAGAGGTTACAGCAGTTGGTACACAGATAGATACTACTAAGTTTTCGGATGGAGAGCATACATTAAAGGTAACTAATGGTGAAAGCACTAAAGAAGTTACATTTATTGTGGATAACAAAGCTCCAGAAATCGATCTTGGTGTAGAAGATGGAAGCGTATTAAGTGGAAATCTTACATTTGGTCCAAAGGTTATAGAAGACCATACTTTAGATACATTTGTTGTAACTTTAGATGGTGAACAGATTAATAATGTGTATGAGACAACAGCGTATTCATTAGGAGATGGACAGCATATTATCTCAGCATTTGCAAAGGATGCAGCAGGAAATGAGACAACGAAGACTGCGGTATTTACAGTTGATGGAACACAGATAACAATTACAGCAGGTGGAACAACAGATATAACAGACAACAGTGCGTCGCTTTATCTTAATGTATCTAATGTTAAATCAGATACAAAAGCAACATTTTACAAGGCAGAAAAGATTGATACAGACAGCATTAAAACTAACACATCAGAAGGAATACTTCCATATATCCAGTATACAGTCAATGTAGCTGACGCTAAGGACGATGAAATGATTGTGGCAGACTGGGACGGAAAGGCTTCCAACAATGATGGAACACATGCAGAGACAATGTATGTATTAAATACTGCAAATGGTGAATGGGATGAGATTGCAAAAGCAGACAGCAACGGAACAATTAAGGATGCAGCATTTACAGTAGCTAATCATGTAAAGAACAGCACAGCAACAATTATTGTCCAGTGTACAGCAGATTCAGCACTTCCTGAGTTAGATACTGTTACAGATGGAAAGCTTGATAACAACGCAGACTGGGATGGTACTACAGTTCCTAAAGATTATGATTTCTGCTTCGCATGGGAGACAGATACCCAGTATTATGCAGAGGAGTGGCAGAATCATTTCCTTAACATCAACAACTGGATTGTTAATAATGCAGAAGAACGTAAGATTAAATATGTAATCCACACAGGAGATATCGTTGATGATGTAGATATGACTTACGAGTGGGAAAATGCTGATGAGGCAATGGGAATACTAGATAAGGCAGGTATGTCATATGGCGTTCTTGGTGGCAACCATGATGTGGCGGCAGGTCTTGCGGATTATGAGAATTATTACAAATATTTTGGAGAAAACCGTTTCAAATCACAGAATACATATGGTGAGTCATATAAGAATAATAAGGGTCATTATGATTTAATCAGCGAAGGTGGTCAGGACTTTATTATAGTATATATGAGCTGGAATATATATCAGGAAGAAATCGACTGGATGAATCAGGTGCTTCAGCAGTACAGTGACAGAAAAGCAATACTCTGCTTCCATACATATACTAATGTAAAGCAGAGCTCAGGTACATACCTTGATTACTATGGACAGCTTGTACAGAAGAATGTAGTTGCCAAGAATCCAAATGTGTTCGCAGTACTCAATGGACATTATCACGGCTCTTCATATGAGACAGTAATGTTTGATGATGATGGAGATGGCAAGAATGACAGAACAGTATACCAGATATGTACTGATTATCAGTCAGGATTTGAAGGCGGTAACGAATATATTAAATTCCTCTATTTTGACCTTGATAACAATAAAATCTACATGAATTCATACTCACCATGTATGGACGATTTCAATTACTATGATACAGATGTTCATACATTAAATGTTGAGGGAGCATCAGCAACAGGTGTTGATGAGATGGTTCTTGATGTTGAGTTTAACACCAATGAGCAGACGATTCTAGAAAAGAGCTTTAACGCTTATGTATACACTAATGAAGAGATTGGAACTGCAAATGTTGATTCATCAACAGGGAAGGCTGTTCTTCAGGTAAATAACCTTGAAGCAAATACAGGTTATAAATGGTACGCAGTAGTAACTAATGCAGCAACTGGTGTTAAGAGAAGTGGCGTATATGAATTCACAACTGCAAAGAAGAACACAGATGTTATAACAGATGATAGCCAGGATACTTCTGATAAATCTGGAAACATCATAGCGACAGGCGACAATGCAAGAATATGGGTATATATCCTTGTAGGCATGTCAGCCATTGCAGTAGGTATTGTATCAGTTAAGAAGAAAAAAGAGGCATAATATCAATGGAAAACAGGAGAAGTTTATATAAGAGAACTCTCCGTGTACTGCTTCCGGTGGTGATTCTTGCGGGAATCATCATCGGAAGTTGTCAAATACAGAGAGCTCATATTAAAGCCGATAATGGCGTAGTATATGTTAAAGCAAAGGTTGTTCAGATAATTGAGGATAATTCAGGGGGACAGCCATTTAGTGGGGCACAGAAAGTAAAGGCACGAATTACAAGCGGACAGTATAGGGGACTTGATTGCGAATTGGATAATTCCAATTCATATCAGCGAGGTGCGTTCTGTACAAAAGGAACTAAGGTAATCGCAGTTATAAAAGATATAGATGGAACACTTACAGGCTCTGTATACAATTATGACAGAACAATGATGGTATATGTATTGCTTGGGTTGTTTTCATTAAGCCTTGTGCTTGTTGGTGGTAAGAAAGGAGCAGCTTCTTTATATGCACTTGTATTTACATTTATATGTGTAATCTGCATGTATGTTCCACTTCTTTATGCTGGTCTTAATGGGGTATTGGCAGCACTTATAACATCAATTGTTATTCTGGCGGCTTCAATATACATACTTAATGGTTTTTCATCAAAAACTATATGCGCTATAATAGGAACATCAACTGGGATTATAATATCTGGCGGGCTTGCAATGATTGCAGGAAGTATGTCACATTTGAATGGCTTTAATATGACAGATGTTGAATCAATGATATATATTGCCAATAATTCTAAGTTACATGTTTCAGACATATTATATGCAGGGATATTAATATCATCTCTTGGAGCTGTTATGGATGTAAGTGTATCAATTGTAGCGGCAATAACAGAAATCCACGAAAAAGCGCCGCATCTGAAGGCAAAAGAATTATTTATGTCAGGAATGCATGTGGGGCATGATATGATGGGAACAATGTCCAACACACTCATTCTTGCGTATACAGGTTCAGCAACAGGAACTCTTCTTACAATATATTCATATGAAATGCCGTATCTGCAGTTTATGGGGTATAATTCTATAATAATAGAAATTGTGTGCGGATTATGTGGAACAATTGGTGTGATACTGACAGTTCCTATACAGGCATTTATAACAACAATGGTTTTAAAAGTAAGAAAGTAAGAAGAAAAACCTTCAATAAAAAGTTGCTATTGTTAGTTAATATGCGTATAATGTAACAAGGGTTTGTTATTAATTTAACATGTGATGGGGGTTATTTAATATGTTAGCAGAGCAGGTATTGGCATTAATTATTTTCATTTCTATGTTTGTATTGATAGTTCTTGATAAGATAGAGAGGCATTATGTGACGCTTGGATGTGGGGCATTGACGCTGATTGGGGTATTTGGAATTATCATGAAGTCGCCAGAGGCGGTTATTAGTACTCTTAATTTAAGAAGCATTTTTACATCAGGTTTCTGGTATCAGTCCGCAGCTGCTGAAGAGGCAGTAACAGGGATTAACTGGTCTACCATTATATTTATTGCAGGTATGATGATTATGGTTGAGGTTATGGCTGCTGCCGGATTTTTCAGATGGCTGTGTATGCTTCTGGCTAAGGCTGTACACTATCGTACAAGAGCATTGTTTATTACATTTATGATAATGTCTTTTGGACTGGCTATGTTTATAGACAGTATAACGGTTATATTGTTTCTTGCAGCTGTATCTATTGAGCTTGCCAAGCTGCTAAAGTTTAACCCGGTGCCAATGATTTTATCAGAGATATTCTGTGCTAATCTGGGCGGCTCGGCAACAATGTGCGGGGATCCGCCTAATATAATTATTGGTACATCACTTAATTTTTCATTTTCAACATTTATTACCCATACAGGACTGATTGCAGTAATCAGTCTGGTATTTATTGTGGTATATTTTCTTATAGCATATAGAAAAGAACTGGAATCGTCACCGGATATTGATAAACTGGCTGAATCTATGCCAAGTCCGGCAGAGACTATTACGAACAGAAGGGATTTTGCATTAAGCTGCGTTATATTCATGTGTGCGGTTGTATTGCTTGTAACGCATGCATTGACAGGACTTACGGTTGCATTTATAGGACTTGTTATAGCAATATTTTCACTTATTGTATCAGGCAGGAAGGCTTTACATATGTTGAAGTCTATTGATTATAAAACACTTTTGTTCTTTTTAGGACTGTTTATCGTTGTAGGTGGGCTTGAACAGACGGGAATATTAGAGATTATTGCTGCATTTATAGGCCGTGTGAGCAAAGGTAATCTTAAACTTATGGTTGCAATTATTATTATTATTTCAGCATTTGCAAGTGCACTTATTGATAATATTCCTTTTGCAGCAACTATGGTACCAGTGATTAAGAGTCTGGCTGCGACACAAGGGGTTGACCTTTCTGTTCTTGCGTGGGCACTTTCTATGGGAACTGATGTAGGTGGAAGTGCAACACCTATAGGTGCATCTGCTAATGTTGTCGGAACATCAGTTGCAGCTAAGAATGGTTATATGATTGGTTGGGGTAAGTATTGTCGCACAGCTGTTCCGGCAACTATAATAGTTGTGCTTATATCTATGGTGTGCATATTTGTAAGGTATTGTTAATTCTTCGTGCACAAAATGTGTACAGAAATGGGGGTTTTATGGGAGAACAGTTGATTATTTCTATAAGTCGTGAATATGGAAGTGGGGGACATGAGATAGCAAGGAAGCTGGCTGACAGATTAGAACTTGCATTTTATGACAGATGCATGTTGGACGAGATAGCAGAACAGATGAATGCTGATGTGTCAGATTTTCACAAATATGATGAAAAGCCGGGAAACCGTCTCCTGTCGAGGCGGGTAGGTAATCACACCAATTCTTATGAAGAGATTATTGCCCAGTTTCAGTTTGATTATATCCGTAAGAAAGCTGAGAGCGGAGAATCATTTGTAGTAGTCGGCAGATGTTCAGAGAATGTACTTAAGGATTATGACTGCCTTATATCCGTATTTGTAACAGGTGATAAGGAGCATAAGATACAGAGAGTTATGGAGCATTTTGACTTATCCGAATCAGAGGCATATACTAAAATGCGTAGACACGACAGAACAAGAAAACAGTATCATAACAGATACTCAGAAGGTAAATGGGGAGATGCAACATATTATGATATGTGTATCAACAGCAGTCCTCTGGGAATAGAGAAAACTGTTAATGTTCTGGAGAATTATGTGAAAGAAAGAACAGGTAATCAGGAGCTTTAATTATGAAATACACAATAGACACACATACTCATACACTTGTAAGCGGTCATGCATATAACACAATTGATGAGATGGCAGCTTACGCAGCAGGTATAGGAGTTACGCACCTTGCGATAACTGATCATGCACCCAAGATGCCGGGAAGCGCAGGTATATTATATTTTTCTAATATGAAGATAATTCCAAGAGAAAAATGTGGTGTCAGGATATATATGGGTTGTGAAGCTAATATTATGGACTATGATGGAAATATTGATCTTAAAGAATATGGACTTAAGGGCTGTGATGTTGTAATAGCAAGCCTTCATATTCCATGTATCAAGCCCGGAAGTATAGAGCAGAATACGAATGCATTAATTAAAGCAATGGATAATCCATATGTTAATATTATAGGACACCCTGATGATTCAAGGTATCCTGTCGATTATGAAAAGCTTGTAAAGGCCGCTAAGGAAAAGCATGTGCTTCTTGAACTTAATAATACATCATTGAATCCGGATGGCCCAAGACAGGGAGCTTTTGAGAATGATGTTAAGATGCTTAACATATGTAAGGAATTAGGAGTCTGCATATCTATAGGAAGTGATGCACATATAAAAGAGGGAATATGTGAATTTGACAGAGCCTATAAGGTTATAGAAGATACACAGTTTCCAGAAGAACTTATTGTTAATAGTGATTACAGTTTATATGAATCATATATTGGAAAGAAGAATTAAAATCCATTTCATTTCTATTATGAATTATTAGAATCTTATAAGTTCAACAAGAAATACTGCTACACATGACGCTATAGCAACAGTTGTAAGACCTTTGCCTTTCAAAGCAAATATTACGGCTGTCAAAAGTCCTGCAGCTGCACCAACCCACCAGCTGGTTGCATAGAATATTGCAGGAATTGTCATTGCTGTAAGAACTGCATAAGGTATGTAATAAAGAAAAGAACGGACAAAGCGGTTGTTAATCTTTTCCTTAATTGCAGTGAAAGGTATAACTCTTATAAGGTAGGTTGTGCCTGCAAGTATAAGCAGATATATAAAGAAAATACTGTTTTTCATAAGTTCCTCCAATAAGATTAATTATTGCTGTTATCAGCTTCATCAGATACCGGAAAGAATATTGAACCGATAATGGCAGCTGTGATAGCAACAATTGTTATTGTTATACCGCTGGAAATTTTAGAAAGAAGCGGTATGTAGTAGAATAAGCAGCTAAGTATAATTGCAATGATTACGACAATCAGGACGGGGCGAGCTTTCTTCATCTCTGGAACAACCACGGCAACGAACATTCCATAGATTGCAACACTTAAAGCACTCATAAGGCGGTCTGGAAGAATATTTCCAAGAATAGCACCAATAAATGTGCCTAATGCCCAGCCCAGATAAGGCAGGGTAGCAAGTCCTGCAAAGTAGCTGCGCTTGATTTCGTCTTCTTTAGTTGCTACTGCAAATATTTCATCAGTTATAAAGAAACCGAGAAGCCAGCGGTATATGCCACTGAAACGGCTGTCAGCTTTCTGTCCGATTGATATAGACATGAAAGAGTATCTTATATTAATAGTAATCTGTGATATAAGCATCTGAATGTACTGTCCTGGATGAATCATAATGCCGATTCCTGCAAACTGTCCGGCAGAGGTTACTGTTGTCATAGATATGAGAACGGCCTGCCACCAGCTAAGACCAAAGGATACAGCCATAATTCCAAAGGTAAAAGAAACTGACAGATATCCGAGTGCAATTGGTATGCCGCTTATTAGTCCGCGTTTATAATTATTCATTTTATTTATCTCCATGTATACAATGTCTGGGTTAATATAGTAAAGTCATTTTTATATTCTATCATACATTTGCCATAAAATCACTTGAGAAATATTAATAAATAAATTGATGAATATGTAATATTAAAAAGGGCAGAGAAAGCGGCTATCTGCCAGCTTTCTCTGCCTGTTTGTTATTGTACATATTTTTATCTGCTTTATCAAAGAGTGTCCTTAATGTGCAATTCTCATAATCAGAAGAGAATGCACAACCATGAGCATAACTTATCTTAAAAGCTTTTCCAAGCTCATTGAATTCGGATATTTCTTTGTCAAGCTGTCTGAGAATATCAGTAACTTCATCCTTAGTAGTGTTATATATTACGGCAATAAATTCATCGCCACCATATCGCCCAACAAAATCGTTAGAAGGAACAGCATTTCTTAAAAGCCTTGCAAAATTAAGAATCAACTGGTCACCAACGGAATGACCAAGTGTATCATTGACCTTCTTAAGATTATTGAGGTCAAACATAATACATGCAGTAGAATCAGTAATAAATTGCGAAGTTCTGAATATTTCTTCACATTTACTCTTGTTAGGAAGACCTGTGTGCAGGTCAAGAAAAGCCTGCTTTTCAAGCTGTTTATTCTTTTTGGTAATTATGATTGCATGAATGGAATGATTAATTATAAATATTATTATAATGATCATATCTATTGCTGTGAATATTTCAAATAATCTTATATTGCAGGCAATTCTTTCAGAATACTTTTCAGCAGCAGAAACAGTCTGGTCAGCAAGCTGGAAGTATTCTTCACTGAGATTTACAATATCAGTGTTTTCATAACCATTTTCACGGACTTTATATATTTCGTCCTTTAGTAAAATCCAGAAAGCAATCTGTGTATCAAGTTTTTTTTCATAATCATTGTTATCAAGTTTGATAAGATTATAATCGCCATCTTTATATTTAAGATCTTCAAGAATTCCATCAAGATAATTGATGAGCTCATCATTAGGATTACCAGTGATTTCAAGCTTGACTTCTCTTTGAGTAGCACCTCTGACAAGACCGGTATAGTTAATAACTCTGGCAGTTCCCTGTAATTTTCCTATAAGAACCATCATTATTGCTACAAGAACAATAAGAATAACGATAAGACAGCTTTCAATAACAGTATTGATTGTTTTTATATGTTTTCCGTGTTTGTGTATTTTCATATCTCACCTTATAAAATAATTGTTACATAAATACTATAAAATCGGTACTTTAGTACTATATCAATATGCTGTATAAATGTCAATACAATAAATGTAAATTATGAATGAATCCGACTGAAAATGAATGAAAGTGGTAATGACATTTATCAGTATGCAAGTATACATATGTTGTGCATTGACACATAAGTATAGCAATATTAAAATTAATTCGTTTGGATTTTCTAACCGGACAGATAATAAATTATACAGGTTAAATATTGGAGGAATCATATATGTCAAATATAAAGCTTGGAAGTCATGTGGGAATGGCAGGTAAGGAAATGTTTCTTGCATCTGCGAAGGAAGCAGTTTCTTATGGGGCTAATGTATTTATGTTATACACAGGTGCGCCACAGAATACAAGAAGAAAAGAAATAAGTGAGCTTAATATAGAAGCTGGCTGGAAGTACGCGAGAGAACATGGGATTGAGGAGATTATTGTACATGCACCTTATATAATCAATCTTGCAAATACGGTTAAGCCGGAGACTTATGAGCTTGCTGTTGAATTTCTTGAAAAAGAAATTATAAGGACTGCTGCCATGGGAAGCCATATAATGGTGCTTCATCCGGGAAGCCATGTCAATGCCGGAGTTGAAGCCGGAACCGCACAGATTATCAAAGGACTTAATACAGTGCTTAACCAGAACAACGATGATGTATATATAGCACTTGAGACAATGGCTGGCAAGGGAAGCGAGATAGGCAGGACATTTGAAGAGCTTAAGGCAATCTATGATGGCGTTGACAAGAAGGACAGATTGAGAGTGTGCTTTGATACATGTCATGTTAATGATGCTGGTTATGATTTAGTTAATCATTATGATGAAGTATTTGCAGAATTTGACAGGGTGATTGGTCTTGACCAGATAGCAGTATTTCATATCAATGACAGCATGAATCCGCTTGGAGCGCATAAGGATAGACATGCCAATATTGATAAGGGAAATATTGGATATGAGACTCTTCACAGACTTGTCCATGATGAAAGATTCCTGGATGTGCCTAAGATTCTTGAGACTCCATGGGTTGCGGTTGAAGGAACTGATAAGAAAGAGCCTCCTTATAAGGAAGAGATAGCGTGGCTTTTAGAGAAATAATGTGAAAATGCTGTTTTTTCGTTTTATTATGATTTTTGAACTGTTTTTTTGTATTTATATTAGTACAATCTGGATATAATGGGTTCATAATCACAATGAACGGAGGAATAGAATATGCTAAGACACAAGAAACATGCATCGGCCTTTATCGCATTTTTGATGGCTTTTGCACTCATCTTCACTAGTTCTGGTATTGGCTCTCTTACATTTACGAAAGCCGATGATACACAGACGATTTACTATAATGGTGAATCAGTTACTCTTTCAGAGCATGCATTATATGTAAATCAGAATTTAGCTTCTTCAAGCGGATATTCATATAAGACACTTCAAGAAGCAGTAGCTAATGCAATTCCTGGCACAAAGGATAATCCAACAATTATTTATCTTGAGCCGGATGTATATTGGACTGACGATTATACTAAGACAGAAGATCGTGATAAGAATGATCTTATAGGTCTTATAATTCCACAGGCTTATATAACACTTGTAGGAATGACTGGTAATCGTGATGATGTAGTAATTGCATCAGACAGAGGACAGAATGCAGGAGCTAATGGTAACTTTAACACAATTGGTGTAGGCGACGGATTTCATGCAAAAGACCTTACAATCGGAAATTATTGTAATGTAGATCTAGTGTATGAAAGAGATACTACTAAGAATCATACTAAGAGACAGGAAGCTGTTACACAGGCACAGGCTGTTACTAAAGTTCCTGGCATTACAGATATGGATGAATGGTTCTTTGAAAATTGTAACATTATATCAAGACTTAATCTTTTCTCAAGAGATGACAGACCTAAGCGTTCTCTTATAAAAGATTGTCATCTTGAGTGTACAGATGATTCGCTTGGAACCGGTTATATAACGATATTTGAAAATTGTACGTTTAGCCTGTTTTCTAATACTCCTTGTGGTGGAGCATCATTCTATATGCAGGCATTCTTAGGCTGTGAATTTACAACACAGTTATCAGATAATAAAACAATTACATTATGTAAGAATACAAAACCGTTTGCTTTTATTGACTGTGATTTTAAGGGCGACATGACTGGTATGGAATGGAAACAGAGTAATTTTTCTGATGATATAAGACAGATTGTTTCTAATAATACTCTTAATGGACAGCCATTGACAATCAGTCCTGATTATCCGGATTTATCAGTAACTCCTGATGGAGAGCAGATGAAAGCATTTAAGTATAATGGGGAATATAATATATATAATCTCTTAAATGGTGCGGGTTATGATGAATGGGATCCGTTAAATCAGAAGGATTATATGCCAACCGGTACATGGAATATCCAGTTTGACTATCCAGGAATTGCTAAGGATGTTGTTCCGGTACTTCAGGGAAATGTTTCTGATTCACTTCAGGTTACGCCTGTTGTTCTTGGTGGCAATGACAAGACTGTAACATGGAGTACTGAAGACGATACGCTTGTTATTGAACCACAGGCTGATGGTACTGTAATAGTAAAGGGTGACAATTCAACATTAGACAATAAGAAAGGCTGTCTTGTTGCAACAGCAACCAACGGAATGAAGAAAGTATTACATTTTACAGTTACTCCTAAGATATTTGAGGCACCTGTATTATCAGAAAAACCTGTTTTATCAGCACCTGAGAATGGAATGATTAATGTAACATATGCATTTACAGATAATAGTGAAGCAGCAGACGAAAGTATAATTAACTGGTATCGTGCTACAGACAAAGAAGGAACAGATAAAGTCCTCGTTGCACAGACAACATATGTAGATAGTGATGCTAAGCCATACTCTTCATATGTACTCCGCTTAGATGATGTTAATCATTATATTATCTGTGAAGTTATACCAAAACGTTCGAATTCAGTAGAAGGCAGTTCAGTATTTACTGCAGCTTCTGAACTTATCAAGTCAGCATATGTAGCAGATGAACAGAAACAGTCATATAATGTTGATCTTGAGCATCTTGCATATATTGAAGCTGAGAATGATACAGAAGAGAATAATTATGAATGGAAAAACACACTTGAAGCTGGTAATTGGTATGGAGGATTCTATCTGCCTGCTGAATACAGAGAAGGTGGAGAGTGGAGTGACAAAGCATATAAGCCTGTTTCAGGTGAGCTTCCATATACATATGCACAGGGAGCATCAGGAGCATCAGGAACTACGGGACTTCAGACAACTACACAGGGTGCAAGACTTGTATATGTTGATGATACTGCACGAAAAGATATGTCAATGACATTGACTCTTTCTCCTCATAAAACAGGAGCACAGGGCTTCGGTAGTGCTAAACAGTTCATAGATATCTATTTCAAATATGATGCAAAAACAATGACTGGTTATGGCTTAAGAATTGCCAGAGTACCATCTATAAGTGATCCGGTCCTAAGTAGTTTTGCAGCTAAGTCATGTACATTTACATTGATGGAATATAAGAATGGAGTTGCAATTCCGCTTGAGGATTCAGTCATATCAACAGCATTTCTTCCAGGATGCACAATTAAGCTTGATGTGACTGGCAATACATTTACAGCAGATGTTACAACAACATCATCTCAGGATTCAGCAAGCAATATCATGCCTCATGAGGTACATTTAAGCCATGTATTTGAGAATGAAGTAAACAGTTACAGTGGAATAGGATTCCAGCATACAGGTACATCTGGTGCAGGAAAGTCTGGTAACAGAGTTACTATTCATTCTGTAAGCGTAGATTACAAGGGTGTAACAGGAGAAGTTATTGATGTACCAGATAATGACATTAATAATGGCAATGATGATATTAATAAAGACACAGATGACAGAGAAGATGTTCCAGATAGTTCAGTTGATGTAGTGCCAACAGGAGATTCATCTGATATGAGAATTCTTATTATGTTAATGGCAGTATCCGGATTAGCGATTGGAATGACTGTTGCAAAATCAAAAAATTCTCTAAAAGCATTTAAGTAACACAAAACTTGATATGATTTAGAATAAAATAATCAGCCCCGCCTGTTATATATCATATGTGGTATATTGCAGACGGGGTTTTAATATGGGTAAAATTCTGTTAAACTGTAGGAAAGTAAGTTGTGAAAGGCGGAATAATATGTCAATACCAGCAAGTGAAGCAAAGTCAAGATTAATAGAGGGTAATAAAAGATTTATTAATGCTACAAGCAATCCGGGAGATGTTTCGCTGGAAAGGCGCGTGGATACATTAAAGAATGGTCAGCATCCATATGCGATTGTTCTGTGCTGTTCGGATTCCAGACAGGTACCGGAAGCAATATTCTCAGCGGGAATAGGGGAACTTTTTGTTATCCGCGTGGCAGGAAATGTAGTGGATTCGCATCAGCTTGGAAGTATTGAATATGCAGCAGACCATCTTGACTGCAAGCTGGTGGTTGTGCTTGGACATAACCATTGCGGTGCAGTTGAGGCGGCAATAAAGCATGATCCCGACGGACATATCAAGTATATAACTGACGACATAAGGGAAGCTATTAAGGAAGAGAAAGATGAGTATATTGCAACATGTCTTAATGTAAAGCACAGTGTTAAGGTGATAGAGGAGAACACGGATATGAAGCTTCTGGAAGATAAATGTCTTGAGGTTATAGGAGCAGTGTACCATCTTGAGGATGGACATGTTGAGTTTCTGGAGTGAAGAATGGATGAATGTAACATTATCAGACTAAATAATTTAATATCGTATATATCCCCAACAGAGAATCCACTATCTGCAAATGTGGTGATGATACAGGGGAAGGAAGCATTATGGTTGTATGATGTAGGTAATCATCCTGATATTCCACAGGTAATAGAACAATTCCGTGATGGAAGAAATGTTAATGCTATCTTGTCACATTTTCACGAGGATCATATCGGTAATCTTCCGGGTATGGGCGTTGATGAGGTGTATCAGGGAAAGTATACCCATAGGCACACTGACATGGGAACAGTCGTAGAAGATGACATATATATTCAGGACGGGGAAGCAAGACTTCATATATTTCCATTGCCGTCAAGCCATGCAAAGGGCTGTGTTGCGTTGGAAGTTAATGACGAGTGGTGCTTTCTTGGAGATGCATTGTACTCTATGCAGAAATGCGGACATAACCTGTATAATGCAGGCATATTAAAAGATGAAATAAATGTATTACAGAACATTAAGGCTGAGAAATTCATGCTGAGTCACAGGACACCTTTTGAAAAGCCAAAGGGGATTATCATGAGATGGCTTGGTGAGATATATGACAGAAGGGTTAAGGGAGAGGTGTATATTGAGATCTAAATATCATTTTATTATAATCGGCTCAGGCTGGCGGGCCTTATATTATGTACGCGTAGCAAAGGCTCTGCCTGAAATATTCTGTATTGATGCGATGTATTGCAGGACGCAGGAGAAAGCGGACTTAATTGCCGGTCAGTATCAGATACATACAACTACATCTATAGAAGAATGCGCGGCATATAAACCGGATTTTGCAGTTGTGGCTGTTAAGAAGGACGCCATATGTGATGTTTCAATGGAATGGCTTGACCGTGGAATAACTGTTTTATCAGAGACTCCGGCGGCACTTGATACGGATTCGCTCAATAAACTGTATTCTTATTACAAATGTGGTAAAAAACAGGTGGTTGCTGAACAGTACAGGGAGTATCCTAATATTAAAGCATCATTAAAGCTTATTAATGAAGGAATTATTGGTGATGTCAGCTGTGCAAATGTGTCACTGGCACATGAATATCATGGAATAAGTCTTATAAGAGCATTTCTTGGAGTTAATCCGGGAGAGAAGTATACAGTTTCAGCTAAGACATATGAGTTTCCTACAACACAGACTCTTACAAGATATGATAAGTTCACTGATGGCAGGATTGCAGGAAAGAAAAGATGCGTCGCCACATTTGAATTCGAAAGCGGGAAAGTGGCATGGTATGATTTTGATTCGGAGCAGTACAGGTCACCAATCAGAAAGAATACGCTTAAAGTTCAGGGTGTAAGAGGCGAACTTATTGATGACTGTGTATATTATCTCGATGAGAATAATGAAGGTCAGACTGGCAGAATCATAACGGATTCCCAGGTGATTAATACAGGAAATTCTAATCCTAATTTTGAGAAGATTCGTGAAATTAAGAAAATTTCATTTAATAATAAGATTATATATGAGCCGGAATTTGGATTGTGTGGTCTGTCAGAAGATGAAACAGCAATCGCAGTGATGATGAAGAATACGGCAGAGTATAGCAGAGGAAATGCGTCTGCACCATATAGTATGGAGGATGCCCTTGCAGATGCGTATGCTGCCATCTTACTGAAGAAGGCTGTGGAAACAGGAGAAATGGTGCATAGTTAATATAATGAAACGGGGTACATGGTATGCAGAAAGAATTGTTAAAGGTGGCACTTATAGGTGTAGGAAGTGTTGGAAAGAAATATGCCAGAATGATAACAGCGGGAGAAGTTCCGCATATGAAATTATCAGCTGTGGTTATAAGAAGAGATGAACTTATTGAATGGGGCGAATCACTTGTTAATACTGATGGTGATAATGCAAGGATATTCAGGAGTGCAGAAGAATTATTTGAGACAGGAGAATCATGTTATGATGCAGTTATTATAGCAACTCCTCATAAAACTCATAAAGAACTGGCTTTGAAAGCATTTGCAAAGGGAAAAGCAGTGTTATGTGATAAGCCGGCAGCGGCAGATATAGGTGAAGCACTTGCAATGCAGAAGGCTGCCAGTGAAAGTGGCAGAATATATGGAATGATATTTCATCAGAGGCTTTACCCTAAATACATCAGGATTAAGCAGATGATAGATAATGGTGAATTAGGAGATATAAAGAGGGTATGTCTTATTAATTCACGATATTTAAGAACCTCATACTATCATAAATCTGGCTCATGGAGAAGCAGCTTTGCAGGTGAAGGCGGTGGAGCACTTATCAATCAGGGACAGCATATTCTTGATATGTATCAGTACCTGTTTGGAATGCCACAGAAACTTTTTGCAGCGATTCCATTTGGAAAATACAACGACTTTATAGTAGATGATGAGGCTACTATCGTTATGGAATACGACAATGGAAAGACAGGCACATTTATACTATCAACAGGCGAAGCCTGCCACGAAGAGCGACTTGAGATTATAGGAACGAAGGCTAGAATTCTTCTGGAAGACGACACGCTCACCATTACAAGACACAGAGATGTATGTGAGTATATCAAGAACGAAGAAGTCAACTCAAGGCAGAATATGACATTTACAGAGGAAACTATACAGTTCGAGAAGGCATCTGAGCCATATGCACAGTTATTTGAAAACTTTGCAAATGCGGTGCTTAAAGGTGATGAGTCTTATCTGACCGTTAAGGGCAGTGAGGGAATTAATTCTCTCATGTTGTGTGCCAGTGCTTATTATTCAGCATGCAAAGGCATAAAAGTAGAACTTCCGCTTGAAGCCTCAGATTATAAAGAACTTATGGATGAATTGATTAAGAAAGAAGAGGGAGAATAGATTCTGTCTATTCTTCCTCTTCTTCGTCGTTAAAGCCGTGGAGCAGAAAATCGTTCCACCTGGCATTAGTTTCTTCAAGCTCTTTTTTCTGCATGATACGGTTTCTGTCGCTTAGAATGGAAATCATTTCATCAGCTATCTCCTCAACAGGAGGGTGGTCGTAATGATAGAGATAACCAATCATGCGGCTGGCAGTGAAATCAGTATTGAGATTCTTAGTGACAATATCACAGAAATTTTCCTCATAACCTCTTTGCAGCATTAATTCATATAATTGTCTGCTTAAATCTGATTTGGGTTTCATAAAATGTGACTCCTTGTTTGTGGTGCGTAATATGTCTGTTTATTATAGCATAAATATTTGAAAAATATAATGTATTATGATATATTACATTTGTAATGATATAGCATTAAGATAGTATGCTATATGAATATGGAGGTGTTTTTATGTCAAGTACGATTCAAGTAAGAGTGGATGACGATTTGAAGATTAAATCAGATAATTTATTTAAAGAATTAGGAACAGATACTACAACGGCTATAAGAATGTTTTTAACACAGGCAGTTGCTAATAATGGTTTTCCATTTGAGATAAAGAAAGTGGCAGCTAATCCTTACATTGCTATTTCGGAAAAGGAAGTTCTTGACAGATTAGCAAAGTCAAGAGATCAGTCAAAGAATGGAGAATATTCAGAAGCAGGTGATTTTGTTGCAGATATGAGGACAAAGTATGGCATATAAAGTGGTTGTTACTAATGATGCTAAAGAAAATATGCAAGAGTATATTGAATACATATTATATGAAAAAAAGAATCAGCAGGCAGCAGGAAGTCTCCTTGATGATTTTGAATATACTAAAGATATATTAGCAGAGGTCGCAGGAAGTTTAAAATTATGTGATAACGAAAAATTGAGAAGTTTAGGATATAGAAGGATAACTTTTAAATTCCATAGATATTTTATGCTGTATAGAGTGGAAGATACAACTGTTTATATAGATGGGATTTTTCATGAGTTACAGGATTTTGAGAATAAGATTAACTGAGGGATAATAAATATAGCAAGATATAATTTTAGTAAAACAATTGTACATAATGGGTTGAATAAAACAAAAACAATATATGGAACTAGATGTTATTATGTAAAGAAAGGTAATAATAACTTAATCTGACCATATAAATTTAACTCAAAATGACAATGTACACATGTCACTTTATCTGTTATTCTTATGTGCAATTAAAGTATGTTGATATAGGAGGCAGATAAAATGGAAGCACAACAGACACAGTTAGAACAGCAGGGGATTAAGAAAGAAGGATTTCATATTACTGTAACACAGATGTGTATAACAGCAGTATTTATGGCACTTACATGTGTTGCAACAATGGTGGTACAGATTCCTATTCCTTTGGGATATGCACATTTGGGAGACAGCGTAATACTTATATGTGCATTTTTCTTCGGACCAGTTGTTGGCGCACTCGCAGGAGGAATTGGTTCTGCGATGGCAGATATATTAACTGGATTTGCAGTATGGGCAGTTCCAACACTTATAATAAAGACAATCATGCCAATAATAGCATGTGCAATATTTGGCAATATGAAAAGTAAGTTTGACAGATGTAAGGTTATTTCAGTAAAAGGAATTGTTGGTGCAGTTGTTACATTACTTTTCATGACATTAGGATATGTTGTATTTGGTGCAATAATAGCAGGCAGCTTTGCAGCAGGATTAGCTTCGGCACCAGGACTTCTTCTTAAATCAGTAGTTAATATGGTTGTATATCTTTTTGTGGCAACAGGAATGTCTAAGATTCTTGGTAGAAAATAGTCGGTTTTAGAGTATGTAGGATAGATTTATAGTCTGTAGGGTGGTACTTTTGGGTACCACCCTTTTTCGTGTTGGATTTGGATATTCTGAACGTCATATAAAAATAGATAATAAGGTATTGTGTGGATGTGCCATGAATGACAATGGTTTAATTCTATGAGTTTGATGTCAGAGGGGGTATAGAACTAAATTGTAATCATCTCAGGAGAAGTTTAATGTAAATGTATGTTGGTTAGAATATTATAAATTACATGTGTATAAGTTGACATTTTTCGCTAAAACGAGTATGATAGAATAAAAAGCTCGAGCATAATACAGAGCGGAATTTAATTGTATGATGATAAAGAGCATTGCCGATATGGTTATGCTCTTTTCTATTATAAAGAGTGAGGTTATTAATGATCAAGGGATATACTACAGTTGATGAAATTGCTAAGAAGTGGGGAGTAAAACCGCGAACAGTACAAATTATGTGTGCCGAAGGAAGAATAGCAGGCGTGACAAAATTTGGAAGAGCATGGGCTATTCCAGTAGATGCAGATAAACCTAAAGACAATAGAATAATTACTGGTCAATGTAAAGATTGGCGAAAAACTCAGAAGAATAGTGAGGAATGATTTCTATGAGACAACTTAAATATAATAGAGAGCTTTATTCAAAAATTGCACTAATTAAGGCTGCTTACAATTTTACGGATAGAGCATATGTGCATTTAGATGCCGATGAGCAATATTATTATGTATCGTTAAATGCAAAAAATGAGAAAGAAGAAATATCTGATGATGAATTTGAAAATGAGATTTTAGCTCAAAGTGCGCGACATGAAATCTATTTACAAACAAAAAATATCCGTGAATTGATGCTTGCCAGGGCGGTTGCAACAAGTGTAGTTGCACCTAAAAACGAGGATGAATCATCTAATAGCGAAAGTAATCAAGAATTTAGTGAAGATGAAATATTAAAGGATTGGTTTGATACTAATGGTTAAGTTGTTATTGAGTACAGAAATTTATTCCGAAAAAAACATAAAAGAAACCTGTGATGTATATAAAGATTTTGCAAGAATTAAAATGAAAAGAAAAGACAACTATATAGAGTTGATTTTTAGCAGTTGCAAATATGATTCGAACGTTACAGTAAAAGAATTTGAAAATTATTTGATAAATACAGAGAATATGAAAAAATGATTATAATAGAATTTCTTTTTATAGTTGCATTTATATTACTAGGGATAATAACATCAATATCTGATGTGAGAGACGGAAGAATTTACAATAAAACTTTACTTGGATTTGCTTTATCGGGAATCGTTTTATGTGTGATATATTATGGATATTTTGCCAGAGATTTATTCGGTCTTTTCATGATAAATTTTGGAATAATTGCTTTGATCAGTTTGATTTTATTTTACACACACTCATTTGCAGGTGGAGATTGTAAATTAACTTTGGTAATGGCAATGCTTTATCCAGCAAATGAATATTTGGTTTATGGAAAAACAGATGTAACATTGTATTTTGCACTATGCCTAGCAATCTTATATGGATATTTTTATCTGTTATTTTTTTCAATATATTCATTAGTCAAGGGACGAACAAGGCTTACAAGGGAATATGCAAAGGGATATTTAGAAAATTTCTTTAAGTCATTTTTGTCGGCATCAGGATATATTTGTTTGATAAATCTTCTTTTTGTTATTCTTGGCCTGTATGGGATATATGCCAATCAATGGATTATAAGAATTGTATGTATGGCATTTGCTTGGCTGGTTGGCAAAGAAAGCAAATTGAAAAAATGGCAGATGGTTGTAGGAATTTATGTTATTGATATTGTCATAGGGTTATTATTAGGTTTCGTTCCATTTTCATTTAATCCGGAGAATTATATTTTAGTAATATTTCTCCTGCTTTGTCAGATGACGATTAGAACAAGCTTATATCAGGAAGTTAAAGTATGTGACCTGAAAAGAGGAATGATATTATCAAGTGTTTCTTCAATGCTTATGCAGAATTCGAGAGTAAGAGGACTTCCACCTATGTCATCTGAGGATTTAAGAAGTAGATTGACAGAAGAACAAGTGGATAGTATTGGCAGGTGGGCAAGCAGTAGAAATATTATAGCAGTAACTGTTGTTAGAAAAATTCCATTTGCAATTTTTATATTTGCTGGATTTTTTAGTTATTTCATAATATGGGGGATTGTTAAATGATTGTAAAGCTGGAGAATTATAATGGAAAATATAAGATTGTTTCTTTGGCTTTAAGTCAAGCTGTAAAGAAAGATTTGCTTAAGGACAGTTTGGATTTTATTTATGTATCAGATAATGATATAAGGTTATATCCGGAAGATGTGCAAATATCTAGAGATAAAAACATTATTCGTAAGTTCGAAGCTGCACATAATTATGATGTGTATGAACTATGGGGAAATGGAAGACTTTCGGAATACTATGATGATAGTTCGCTGGATAATTATTTATTTGTAACGGGTAAATGCAATTCTAATTGCGTTATGTGCCCATCTCCGGATATATCTCGGCAAAAGGGTGGAAATACTAGTGTAGATACTTTGATTGAAATTGCAAAACATATACCTACGGATGCTCAGCATCTCACAATTACAGGTGGAGAGCCGTTTATGGTAGGTCAAGAAATATTTAGATTTTTTGAATTCCTTAGAGACAAATTTGAGTGTACAGATTTTTTATTGCTAACAAATGGAAGAATTTTTGCGGTTGATTCATATGTGCAAAGGTTTGCGGAAAAAGCACCGAAGAACAGTATAGTTGCTATACCTATTCATGGTTCTACTGCGAATATTCATGACATGATAACTCAGTCAAATGGTAGTTTTTATCAGACCAAGATAGGGATAAAAAAGCTATTGAAATTGGGAATTCATGTTGAGTTAAGGATTGTTGTAAGCAGGTTGAACAAAGATGATATTCATAACATTGCAAAGATGATCTCGGATGAGCTTTCAGAAGTGGATTATGTCAGTATTATGGCAATGGAGATGACCGGAAGTGCAAGGGTTAATCAGGATAAAGTATGGATATCATATGTAGATGCTGCTCAAGCGGCAGAGGATGCAGCCTTAGTATTGATAGAAAATGGAATTGATGTGAAACTATATAATTTTCCATTATGTGCTGTGAAGAAGGAATATTGGACATTGTGTGAAAAGAGTATATCACCAGATAAAGTAAGATATGCTGAGACTTGTGAGAACTGTAAAATGAAAAATGCCTGTGGTGGAGTGTTTGCGGGAACAATGTCTATGGAAAAGGGAGAATTGAGAGCAATTATATGAAGCTAAATTACTTTAATTTTAAGCAATATGGAAAATCTATTTTAATGACAAATGATTTCGGAAAGTATATGTTTGTCAGTAAAGAGGATTTTCGGAAGATTCTTGCTTTGGATGTTGATAAAGAATCTGAATTATATGAATCACTTATTGAGAAAAAGATGATATACGATGAATTAGATTTGGAATATTCATCTATAAACAAATATGCATTAAGAGGAATAAAGGGTCATGTTAATGTGGCAACATCATTACATATTTTTGTAGTAACGACAGTATGTAATATGAGTTGTATATATTGTCAGGCAAATAATGGTGTAGAATGTTCTCATCTTATTATGAACAAAGAGATGGCTGAGAAGGCAGTAGATATAGCGTTGCAGTCGCCAGAACAGTCTTTATGTTTTGAGTTTCAGGGTGGAGAGCCATTAGTTAATTTTGAAATTATAAAACATATAGTACAATATGCCGAAATACATAAAGAGAATCATGAGATAGCGTATACTGTAGTAACTAACTTAACATTGCTAAATGAGGAAATGTTGGATTTTTTTGTGCAGTATAGTTTTGGAATATCAACGTCAGTAGATGGAAGTGAATTGGTACACAATAATAATCGTCCGTATGCTGATGGAACTGGTACGTTCAAAAAAGTAATAAATTCTGTTGAGAGAGTAAGAAAAGCTGGTTTACAGGTGGGAGCCATAGAAACAACCACAAGATTTTCACTTGACTTTCCTAAAGAAATAGTTCACACCTATGTAGATATGGGATTTGAAAGCATTTTTATAAGACCATTAACACCACTAGGAAAGGCTGCAAAGAGTTGGGGAAAAATAGGATATACTTCGGAGGAGTTTATAATATTTTATCAGCAAGCGTTAGATGAATTGATTGAAATAAATAAAGCAGGGAGATTCATCAAAGAAGATCATGCTTCAATCTTATTGAGAAGAATAAGAGGTGATTTCATGAACTATATGGAATTGCGTTCACCATGTGGCGCAGGTGTTGGGCAGTTGGCGTATTATGCGGATGGCAATATTTTTACATGCGATGAGGGACGAATGCTTCATGAGATGGGACAAAGTACATTTCAATTAGGAAATGTATATAACAACACTTACAAAGATCTGATAAATAATAGTGTATGTAAGACAGTATGTGCATCCAGTGTTTTGGAAACAATTCCGACCTGTTGTGATTGTGTATACCAACCATATTGTGGAACTTGTCCGGTTGTAAATTATGCTTTGGATGGAGATGTGATAGAAAAACAACCGAGGGGATATAAATGTAGAGTATACTCTGGAATATTAGATTATTTATTCTCGAAGTTTTATGAAAATGATGAGGAAACAATGCGGATATTAAATTCATGGAGTGATTGAGATGGCGGATTTAGAAAAAGAGAAATTGTCCGAAGAGGATATGAATAAAACGGAAAATAGTAATTCAGTAGAAAATGTGCTAAAACCCGAAGAAGAGTATGAAAAGGCGCTTAAACGAAGAAAAAAATTATCGTCATGGGGACTTGTTTTTTTGACTGTAGCCGAGATAATCGTTGTGGGAGGCCTTGGGCAGAAAATGCAAGCTGATGATTTGCAACGAAGAGTTTTAAGAGAACATGAAATGCGTTCATCTGGACAGATTCAGCTTACCAAGGGCTTGTATGCAGGTAAAACTGATTTTGGCTATTTTTCTGGTGAAGGTAAATTTTCATTTAAAACGGGAACTGAATATATAGGAGAATGGTATCAGAATAAGTTAAAGGGAAAAGGAACTTTGCATATTCCTAATGAAGGTACATATCAGGGCGAATTTTCTGAATCGAAAAAAAGTGGAAAAGGAACATTTACATGGGATGATGGTGTTGTGTATGAAGGCGAGTGGAAAAATGACCAGATGTGCGGACAAGGCACATATACAACACCAGATGGCGTGATTTTTTCAGGTACTTTTAAAGACAATACTTTTCAGGATGGGATATGCACATTCAAAAATAATACTGGTAGTTATAATTTGACTTACAAATCAGGAGCTATTGATAAGGCGTCTATAGAATATACGGATGGTTCAACATATATAGGATCGTGTGATACAAAAGGATTGACTGGAACAGGAAAGATGACTTTTGTAAGTGGAGACATTTACGATGGAGCTTTTCTGGATGGATATAGAAGTGGTCAGGGCGTATATACATGGATATCTGGTGATAAGTACGATGGAGAGTGGGCTTCTGATCAGATGACTGGATCTGGGACCTATACATATTCAGATGGAAGTTATGCAAGTGGTACTTTTGATAAGAATACATTTGTGAATGGTAGCTATCATATAGAAAATGATTTTGGCAATTACACATTTACAATTACAGATGGACAGCCAACAGCTGTTGAAATGTCATTAGTTAGCGGAACTACTTATAATGGGGCAATGAGTGATGGAAAATTATCAGGACAAGCACAGATAAAATATAGTAATGGCGATCAATATAATGGAAATGTTTCTGATGGACAAAAGTCAGGTCAGGGAACATATACATGGACAAGTGGTGCATCGTATGAGGGAAAGTGGTCTGAAGACCAAATGAATGGAAGTGGGACGTATTTTTATCCTTCAAGTGAAGATGGATACAAACTTGCTGGTTCATTTGAAAATGGCAAACCAAATGGAGAATGCCAATATTATACGAATTCGTCAACTCATTATCAGACAGATTGGACGAATGGAAAGTGTGTGAAAATATATGAATAATATGGATGAATTATTTCCAAAGTTTCAAAAGAGTATAGAAAATTTAATTGAAGATGAAGAGGGAAATATCCCAGGGAAAAAATTACTTTTGCTTGGCACAATGATCGTTGTACTTGGAAGTCTAATGCAGATGGAAGTGTTTGCAGGTCACAGATCACATAGTTCACATAAGTCCCATAGCTCACATAGTTCAGGAACAAGTGGGCATGGAAATCATGGAAGTCATGAGAGCCATGCAAGCCATACATCGCATTCGGATCATGGTTCGCACTCAAATACGCATTCGAGTCATGCAAGCCATACATCACACTCAAATACATCATCACATTCAAATTCGACTTATAGCTCAGAAGGAGATGTTACATATAAGGCACCAGCAGCAGAAAATGTACCAACAATAAATACACCTGTTGTCACAGCAACTGCTGATACATTTAAACTGCCAGATGTAAATCAGAATATAGAAATGCCAAATGGAACACCTGCATCAAGCATTATGCCATCATTGGCGGTACCTGCATCAAGTGAAGTTACAAGAATTGATGCTGGAGAAATTCATCAGCCATCTGCAACAGATAAAATTGAATAATTAGTGTAGGAGAATTTGTGATGGAGATATTGAATAATTTATTTTCTGGAGGAAAGCCAAAGGAAAAGTATGATACTGTTAAAGATGAATATTTACAAGAGGTACAGGAAGCTGTAGACATTATTAATAATGGTGTTGAAAAGGGGACCTTTTCGGAAATGACAGAACGGCTTGATAAGTTACCAAGTGTAAATATTAGCCGAGATAAATATGTATTTGAATACAACTGTCCAATAACGAATAAATGGAGTGTTGTAGTGTGTATTTTATTTATTGCGTTATGTTTGTATTATCTACCTATTTATATAGGAACTATAGTATATTCTGATACATTTAAAATGTCTGCACTTGTGGGTATTCTTGTATCGGCAATCGTCATCGCTATAAATTGCATTGTTATTGTAGAAAAATTTTGTGAAATACACTTTAATAAAAGATATAATACATATGTAAAGGATCTTAAGTTTAAAAATATCGAGATTATTGATGATTTGGCAGTTTATTCAAAAGTGGAGCCAGAAAAAGTAATTAAAGACTTGAATAAGGCTGTAAAGATGAAGTTAATACCACAGGGGCATTTTGGCAAAGATAATTTGATGTTTATTGTCTCTGATGAAGTATATGAAAAGTATAAAGATAAGCAGGCTGTATATGATCGATATTATAGAAACCAAGTTGAGGAACGTCTTAGAATGAAAGAGCGAACAAAAGAGATGCAGGCAATTATGGATCAGGGTCAGGGATATATTGATAAAATTCATGAAAGCAATGACATCATCAAAGATAAGATAATTTCGCAGAAATTGAATCGTATGGAAAATGTAGTATCAATGATATTTCATGAAGTAGATGTTAATCCACAAAATGCGGATAAGTTGGGAATGTTTATGAATTATTATTTACCAACAACAGAAAAACTTCTTGAAGCATATATAGAGATTGATGAAAAACAGATAAAAGGTAAGAGTCTGGAAAAAACAAAAAAAGATATTGAAGGGGCTATAGATAAAATCATAGATTCATTTGAAGGATTATTAGATAAGTTTTATCATGAGAAGGAGATGGATATAGCGACAGATATTTCTGCTATGGAGATTTTAATGAAGCAGGATGGACTTTCAGAGTAATCAACAATGGATAGTGAATATGATTGGAGAAAGAGGGTAATGAAATAGAAGTATTGGAAAAAAATCAGTTGATAGTAGGAAATGATGACAGCATACTGTTATTTGGGGGTGAAGCTCAACAACAGCTAAGAGAATTTTCAAAGACAATTTCAAACCAGTTGATAAATAGCAATGGCGATTTGGAATATTTAATTCATGACCTACTTAAGGAAATAGATGATTTTCAGGTCTCAATAGAAAAAAAGGCAGGTATATTTCCAAAAAGTAATGTAAAAATGAGGGAACGCCTAATAAAGAAATACAATGATGTTCTTGTATATATGGATAAAATGGAATTGGCATTGAAATTACAAGAGGCACAGTTGATTAAAGATTCAAGATTATTTGAAAAGTTGAGTAGATGCATAGATGAAACGTTATCCAATTTACAGACAAATATATCATATGGCAATGATGTAGTGAATCAAAAACCAAAAGGTCAGATTCCTGATGATATTAAGACATGGTATGAAAGGCTCTCAAAGAAAATTGAAGATTTAGGTATATCACATACAGTTGCATTGCAAACAAAAACTCAGATGAATTTAATGTTGGAAAATAATGCACGATTAATTGATAGAATTATGGAAGCTGTATCTGGAACGATACCAATATGGAGGAATCAGATTACCATTCTTTTAGGGATTGAAAAGATGAATCGGAATTTGGAAATTCAAAACAGAGTTGCAGAAATAACTCAAAAATATATAACAAATGGAAAAAACATAGGCAGAAAAAAGCGTGTAGAATCAACAGAACTTTGCATTGAAAAGTTAATGAACACAAATGAAACGCTTAAAAAGGTATTAGATGACCTTGACAGTATGGAGAGAAAAGACGTAGGCATAAGATTAGAGCTTAGTGACTCCTTGAGATAATAAAATAACGGAGGACTTTATTATGGAAGAGAAGATACAGTTGACACTGAATCCAGAACAAAAGACGGCTGAGAAATTATTAGATAGTGTACCTACTATGCAAAGCGTGGTAAATAAATCGGAATCAAACTATTCTGCTGGAACTATAGATGAAAGTATGCTATCTGAAGAAGAAAAGGCTATGGTAGAACAGTTTGCAAGTGAGATCGACATTGAAAATGTGGATCAGATTGTAAATTATGGAATTAAGGCTCAAACCAATATATCAGAATTTTCAACCACAATACTTAAAAAAGTAAAAACATATGATTTGGGAGAAGTTGGGGATTCATTAAAAGAGCTTACAGTGGCTTTGGATGCGACAACAGAGCCAGAGGAAAAAGGAATCTTAGGCATCTTTCAAAAAGCTAAAAGAGGTGTAGGTTCAATACGAGCTAATTATGCCAAGGCTGAAAGTAATGTAGATAGGATAGAAAAGGATTTGATAAAGCATAGAGATGTTCTTGGACAGGATATATCTATGTATCAGCAAATGTACGAGTTGAATGTGCAGTATTATAAAGAATTGACTATGTATATTATTGCCGGAAAGAAAGCACTAGATCGTGCAAAATCAACAAAACTCGCACAGTTAAAGAGTATCGCAGAAAACAGCGATAAGCAGGAAGATGTGCAGGCATATCGTGATTATGAAGATTTATGTCACAGATTTGAGAAGAAATTGTCTGATTTAGAAATCACAAGAGTTATTTCAATTCAGTCAGCACCTCAGGTTAGGATGCTTCAAAATAACGATCGTGAAATGATGGATAAATTACAGTCATCATTGGCAAATACAATACCTCTTTGGAGAAATCAGCTTGTACTATCTTTGGGAATTGAGCATACAAGCAGAGCACTTGCGGCACAGGGAGCATTAGCTGATAAAACTAATGAGTTGCTAAAAAAGAATTCTGAAACATTGAAGATGGCTACTGTCGAGACTGCTAAGCAATCAGAAAGACCGATTGTGGATATTGATACATTGAAGCAGTGTAATAGAGATTTGATTGCCTCCATAAATGAAGTCGTTAAAATTCATGAACAGGGAGCCGTTCAGAGAGTTAAGGCACAAGAGGAATTAGTTAAAATTGAAGAAGATTTAAAGCAGGCTATGCTTGAAGCAGGAAAGAACAGAAGATATGATTATTAATATAATGGGAAGAGTAAAAAATCTTTCCATTTTTGAAAGGTGGGAATAGATTGCATAAAAAATTAAGAATCACATTTAATGCACCGGTAACATTAGGATTTGTCATCATATGTTTTGTTGCAACATTATTAGGTGTTATCACTAGTGGTAAAATTACTCAAATTATATTTATGACATATCATTCATCACTAACAAATCCGATGACATATGTAAGATTCGTTACTCATATATTTGGACATTCTGGCTGGAGTCATTTTATTGGTAATGCATCGTATCTTTTGCTTCTTGGTCCCATATTAGAAGAAAAATATGGTTCAAAAGAGTTAATTGAAGTAATAGGAATTACGGCTATTGCTACGGGATTAGTTAATTATATATTCTTTTGGAACGTGGGGTTATGTGGTGCAAGTGGAGTTGTGTTTGCTTTTATTATACTTGCATCATTTACAGGCTTCAAAGAAGGAGAGATTCCTTTAACATTTATTTTAGTTGCAGTTATATTTATAGGGCAGCAGGTGTATGAAGGAATTGCTGTACAGGATGACATTTCTAATATGGCACATATTGTTGGAGGAATTGTTGGTTCGGTTATAGGGTATTCGTTAAATAGGAAGAAATGAAAATAGTTTTACACAGGAGAATACATATATATAGATAAACTTTTAAAATTACGTAATGATTTGTCTGATGTACCATTGAAAAAGGAAAAATATATTTATCATTACACATCACAGATGGGATTGGACGGGATATTAATGCACCAAAATATTTGGGCAAATGACATATATAGACAAAATGATAAATCCGAAGGAATATATATATTAGAATTGTTGAAAAATAATATTGATAGAGTATGTACGGATGAATGTAGCAAGAAGTTGGTTTTGAAACAAGTACAAGAATTGAGTCCTAAATTAGTTGAAGGTTTTTATAATTCAGATAAGTATAGGTCATTCATAATATCTTTTTCAACTAAAGAAGATGAATTACCATTGTGGAATTATTATACAAAGGATGTTAATAGTGTTGGATATAATATTCAGTTTAATGTTGATAGGCTTGTATCGAATTTAGAAACAATGAAAATTAAAATAGAGTGTAATCATATTTCATATTATCTTGATAGTATAAATTGTGTGCATGGGAAAGTTATATATGACGAAACAGAACAATTAAATATTTTAAAGAGAATTGTTACTGAATTTAGCGAAGCAACAGATGTAAGAAATGAAGAATGGGCATTTCTACTTGTGGATAAATTACTGTGGGTGGGAAATTTTATAAAAAATCCAAGCTTTCGTCATGAATACGAGTATAGAGAATTATGGAGATAAATTTAATTTTTGTCTACAACCATGATATGATTATAGAAGTAGAAAAATCAGCAGAATCAGCAGATTCAAAAAATCAATAGGTCAGATTTATCAGCAAGACACAAACAGATTTTAACAAATATGGGTATAGGTGTTGAATATAGTATGGAACAGATAGCAGAGAAGATTGGATTAAAAGGTCCTAGAACAAGACAACTATTAAATGAATTAGTGAATAAGGAGTTATTAGCTTGTGTTGGAACAACAAAAAGAAGATATATTAAGACTGTTGATTGAAAAACATATGATACCTATCAGTAGTCGCAAATCTAAAGCCTTTATAGGTCAAAAATCACATCGACTACTATGTTACTTGTAAATTACACCTATAAAGTAACTATAATCATGAACCTTATAGGAAATTCAACTTCAAAACCACATTTTAGACAGCGTAAGAGGGAAAATCAGCCTATAAGATGAGATATATTTATTTTCTTATAGGAAGCCTCTTCTCATAAAGCCATGATTTACCATCCGTCCCCCAAAATCAGAAAAAACCGCCAGCAGTTAAGCTGGCGGCATAAATCAACGCATATACAGTATTTCACAATCACCGATGGTGGTAGAGCTGTTTGTCAGCGTACATTGCTGAGTCAGCATTTTTTACTATTTCAATAATATCACTTCCGTTGCCGAATGCAACACCGACAGCACTTGATATTTCTATTGAAATATCATAACTGCATTTCACAAGTTCATCTTTAACAGCAGATATTATTCGGTCAGCTTCACCGTCATGTGGGTTATCAATTATCATGACAAATTCATCACCACCAAATCTGTAAACACGGCGGCATTGTTCATCTGAATGGGCGTATAATACAGAAGCTAGTGCGGAAAGTGCTTTATCACCATATTCATGTCCATAAGTGTCATTAATAATTTTCAGGTTGTTAAGATCCCAGAAAATAACAGTAATATTATCTACATTAGGATAATACATTGATACCATTTCGTTGTATTTATTCTTGTTGAAAAGCCTGGTTAAAGAATCAGTTTCTTTAAGATATGTAAGCTGGGCAATTCTTGCGGCATCATGCAGGCTGGCGGTAACTATATACTGTATCATGAATGTAAATACAAGCAGTATCATACTGCGGGGTATACATGCAAAGATTAGTATTATAAATACCGGATGTGCATTATATGTAAAGCTTCCTCCGTTTGCTATAAGGTCAAGATACCATTTGCGCTGGTGTGTTCCGGCAATAAGCAGATTGGTATCTATTATTCCGTAATAATAATTAAGAATCGAACTTACAAAAAGCATTAATACACTTAATACATATGTGTACCATAGCACAGAACGTTTTCTGTAATGTCCAGCGAATAAAAGCGGAAGAACATACAGAAGAATGGTGTAAAGAGTGTATTTATTCGAGGTAATTTCCTGATAGGCAAGTTCTTTCTCATATCGAGCATTAAAATTATCCATGTTAAAATCCTTTTAAAAATAATCCGTTAAATATACAAATACACGCATAACTTATATTTTAACATTTAGTTATATCGATTTCTAGCTTTTTTAATTCTTTTAATTCTCTTATAGTAAAGTATCCGCATACGATAGCAGCGGCAGCGTCTGCTATAGGTCCTGCATACATAACACCGTCAATTCCCATGAATATAGGAAATATAATGATAAGTGGCAGCAGGAAAATAATCTGCCTTGTAAGCGACATAAATACACCAAGCTGTGATTTGCCAATTGAGTTAAAGAAATTGGAAGTTACAGGCTGGATACCATTCACAATTGTCAGAAACATATATATTCTGAAATATCTTTCAGAGAATTTAAAGTACAGGTCACTTCCGTTACCAAATATGCTGATAATCTGTCTTGGGAATATTTGGAAGCATGCAAATGCGATTAAAGACAGGGCGGAAGCTGCACCAAGTGCAAGAAGATAAGTTTTTCTTACACGGGCGTACTTCTTTGCACCATAGTTAAAACCTATAACAGGCTGTGTTCCCTGAGATATTCCGATAACAAATGACATGAAAATCATATTAACTTTAGTTATAATTCCGGCGCAGGCAAGAGGAATGTCTCCACCGTATATTGATTGTGCTCCGTAGTGTGACAGCGTATTGTTCATAACAATCTGTACAACGGTCATTGCAATCTGATTAAAGCAGGCACTTGCTCCAAGAATAAATATTTTCTTACAGTGGGCAGCAGATACAATAAAACTTTCCCTGCTAAGTTTTATTGTCTTAAAATGAAACATATAACGCAGACTGATTGAAAATGAAATTATCTGGCCTGTAATTGTTGCAAGAGCAGCACCAGTCATTCCCATGTTAAAGACAAAGATAAACAATGGGTCAAGAATAGTATTTACTATGGCACCAGCAAGCATAGATATCATGGAATATCGTGGGCTTCCATCTGCGAGAATAAGCTTGCTCATACCAGTGTTTGCAATTAAGAATGGGAAGCCAAACGCAGTGATTCTTGTATATGCCTTTGCATAAGGAAGTACATCTTTAGTTGCACCAAAGAATTTAAGCATAGGTGTTAAGAATATAGTGGTTACAAGGAACAGAAATATTCCAAACAATGCCATAAGCACAATACCATTGCCGGCATATTTTTCAGATTCGTTCTTTTCACCGGCACCAAGATACAGCGAGAAATTAGTCGCACTTCCTATACCGAGAAGAAGCGATATAGCTGTACATGTTGTTGAAAGTGGAAATGCAATATTAGTCGCAGCATTTCCAAGCATGCCGATTCCCTGGCCGATAAATATCTGGTCGACAATATTGTAAAGCGCTGTCACAAGCATTGAAATAATGCATGGAATTGCAAAACCAACAAGCAGAGTGGATTCTTTTTTATATCCAAGCGGATTATCTTTTGTGTTCATAGTTGCTGACTGATTATTCATAATAAAACCTCTTAATTATTATACAATATTATTAAAAACTGATAATAGCATAATTGATATCATAACATATTATGTTAATAAATGTGTAGCCAGATTATTAAAATGTGCTGTTATATGCTTTGAGTTTGTGATATAATTCATGTCATGTAAACATATAAAGCCGGAGGGAAATATGGATAATTATTCAATTAACACAAAATGCGTCCAGGCAGGCTATACTCCTGGAAATGGTGAACCAAGACAGATTCCTATAATCCAGTCTACTACATTTAAGTATGATACAAGTGAGGATATGGGAAAACTTTTTGACCTTGAAGCAAGTGGATATTTCTACACAAGACTTCAGAATCCAACTAATGATTATGTGGCAGCTAAGATTGCAGCCCTTGAAGGTGGAAGTGCAGCAATGCTTACTTCATCAGGACAGGCAGCTAATTTCTTCGCTTTATTTAATATTTGCGAAGCTGGAAGCCATATAGTAGCATCATCTTCTATATATGGAGGAACATTTAACCTTATTGATGTTACTTTGAAGAAGATGGGAATTGAAGCAACATTTGTTGACCCTGACTGCACAGAGGAAGAACTTAATGCAGCGTTCAAGGACAACACAAGAGCAGTATTTGGTGAGACAATTGCCAATCCTGCACTTACAGTATTAGATATTGAAAAGTTTGCAAATGCAGCACATGCACACGGTGTACCACTTATCGTCGATAATACATTCCCAACACCAGTTAATTGCAGACCAATTGAATGGGGAGCAGATATTGTAACACATTCAACAACTAAATATATGGACGGACATGGAGCAGCAGTCGGTGGAGCTATTGTAGACAGCGGAAAGTTTGACTGGATGGCACATGCAGACAAGTTCCCTGGACTCTGCACACCTGATGAATCATATCATGGAATTACATATGCCGAGAAGTTCGGTAAAGAAGGCGCATTTATAACAAAATGTACTTCGCAGCTTATGAGAGATTTAGGTTGTATACAGTCTCCACAGAATGCATTTATATTAAATCTTGGTCTTGAATCACTTCATGTGCGTATGCCAAGACATGTTGAAAACGGACAGGCTGTTGCAGAATTTCTTGAGAAGCAGGATAAGGTTGAATTCGTTAATTATCCGGGACTTCCTTCTAACAAGTACTATGAGACAGCTAAGAAGTACATGCCAGATGGCGGCTGCGGAGTAGTTTCATTCGAGTTAAAGGGTGGAAGAGAGGCTGCAGAGAAGTTTATGAAGAATCTGAAGCTTGCAGCTATCGAAACTCATGTAGCAGATGCGAGAACATGCTGCCTTAACCCTGCAACATCAACACACAGACAGATGAATGATGAGCAGCTTAAAGCCGCTGGAATTCCAGCAGGACTTATCCGTATCTCATGTGGTCTTGAGGATAAGAAGGATCTGATAGCGGATATTGCACAGGCGCTGGAGGCTATCTGATTTAGGTGAGAAATATTTTTATATGAATAAAGTCGTTAAAATGATGGGATTTTTATGGATAAAAGCCATCATTTTAACGACTTTTTGTTTACAATAAAATGTGTACATGGTACACTCGGGTTATGAAAAGTCATTATTTATCAAGGAGTGAAAGGAAGTGACACAATGTTTGCATTAAAAGATTATATTACATCTGAAGATATTAAGAATCTGCGAAAGAATCTTGGATTGACACAGAAAGAATTTGCCAGTCTTGTAGGAACATCGAAACCGACAATAGAACGATGGGAAAAAGAAAATGCTAAGATTACAGGTCCAATTGTTTTACTTTCTAAGATGATTAATGATTATCCTGATTATGTGAACAGACTGATAATACCGGAGAAAGAATTTCCTGTCAGAATGTTTTATATGTATAAGGATGACATCTGTACACTGATAGATGTTGATGACGCAAAGCAGCTTGTGAGAATAAAGAATTATACAGACAAGCTGATGTTTCGTGCATTTGGCGTTAATGAAAATCCGGATTACAATGACTATAAGGAATTTCTTGAGTCAAGATGTTTTCCAAGAACAAGAGATAAGATGAAGCTTGTTCTGGAGGATATCGGACTTCCGTTTTATGACACATTTATGATAATAGAAAAGACGCAGGGGCGTATGGCAGAGGACGATTTCTGGATAAGAATAGAAGAATAGATAAGGAGCAATTATTATGGTAAAGCATGTTATTTTATGGAAATTAAAGGATGAGCTTGCAGGAGAAGAAAAAGAGCAGGTTAAGGCAGGTATTAAGGAAGGACTAGAAGGTCTTGCAGGACAGATTCCAGGACTTATAGAGGTAAAAGTAAGAACAGAGTGTCTTCCAAGTTCTACAGCAGATGTAATGTTAGACACAACATTTGACAGCGTGGAAAGTTTAAAGGGTTATGCCGTACATCCTAAGCATGTAGCAGTTGCAGACAGCAAGGTAAGACCTTACACAGCAGTAAGGTCATGCATGGATTACGAAATATAGTAATTAACTAACAGCAATATTGGAGGAACTAACAATGGAACATATTTCAAGAAATGATGCATTTGAATTACTTAAAAAGTACAATATAGACCCTTTTCACATCCAGCATGCATTAACAGTTGAAGCTGTTATGAAATGGTATGCTAATGAACTTGGTTATGGAGAAGATGCAGAGTACTGGGGAATTGTAGGGCTTCTTCATGATATTGATTTTGAGCTTTATCCTGAACAGCATTGTATCAAAGCACCAGAACTTTTAAGAGAGGGCGGCGTATCAGAGGATATAATTCATGGAGTAGTTTCTCATGGCTATGGAATTACAGTTGATGTTGCACCTGAGCATGAGATGGAAAAAGTGCTTTTTGCAGCGGACGAGCTTACAGGACTTATATGGGCAGCAGCACTTATGCGTCCATCAAAGAGTACTAAGGACATGGAGCTTAAGTCATTAAAGAAGAAATATAAGAGCAAGGGCTTTGCTGCAGGATGTTCAAGAGAAGTAATTGAGCGTGGAGCAGAGCAGCTTGGCTGGGAACTTGATGAACTTCTGACGAAGACTCTTGTAGCAATGGCAGCCTCAGAAGACACTATTAATGAAGAGATGGAGAAGGAAAATGTTTAATACTCCAACAGATTGTTACAATTATATAATTGAGAATGACCTTGAAATGCCAGTGCTTGGTGCAATGATGAATCATGTTGGCGGATATTCAATAGCAGAGATTGCAGACGGAAGATTCCATAACAGAGACGGAGCAGTCTCATTTTCATCACTGGGTTATAAGATAAACATTCCTGTTACTGATGATGAAATAGTTACGGCAGTGCTTAATGGGCTGTATGTAAGTGCATTTATATCAAGAAATCAGGATAAGTACCAGATTCATTTTCTTGTATCGGGATATCCTGTCGACATGAAATGCCGTTACGAGGAGCATATTGCAAAAGGCGTGGTAAAATACATGATAATGTCTACTATTGTTGCATGCAGATTAGACAGCGAGAAAAAGCTGAAAGAATATATAGCAGATTAAATAAGAGAGCCAGGATATACGGACTGACAATGGGGTTGAAGTTCGTATATACCGGCTCTCTTTATGAGGGGGAAAAATGTTTTTCAAACATCCGATGGCTGCTGCATTGGGAGATTAGACAGCCATCTTTTTTATGAAAAAGTTTGTCTGTTGTCTTTCGACATTGTTTATATTAAATGGAAAATGTGAAAATGAGTTGGAAAGTTTGTGAGAATTTTGTGAACAGTGATATTATTTGATAAAAATAATAAAAATTGTAAAAAACAAGTTGATAATTTTCCAAACTCTGAGTATAATAATAGTACCAAGAGAGAAATCTCTTCCTGATGACAGGACATGAAGCATAAGGTGTTTGCTTCCGTTGCACTGGCAACGTAAAAACTTTGCATTTACTCTTAAGCATAGAGGATAATCAAGCCAGACGGGTGAGAAGCCTGTGATTTTGGTGGCAAAGCACCATAATGAAACCAGTTTTTAAAGATTTGAGTTATTGAGGAACCTTCGGTGGGAAGGTTCCTCTTTTACATTAAGGAGAATTATGAAGTATAAAATACAGAATACAAGAATGCTGAGTCCAACAGAATTATTAACGATATTGTATAAAAGTGCAAAATTGTATTCAGAGTATGCAGATACTACTTTATTATTTATATTTAGAGAAAAAAAGTCAGATGTATATGATTATTATGAAGTAAGATATGGAAAAAATAATTTTATGCATCTGGCAGGAATTAAAAGCGAAACATTGAGTGCGACAGCATTTTATGAGGCTTGTGAAAAGCAAATAATAAAAAGAGAAGATTGTAAACCAAGAAGAGATTCAAATACTATGTATGCAAAAGCAGCTGTTATGGAACAGATGTTGAATTTGCGAAACAGCAAGTGTTATAAGATAGGCGCAAAAGATTTGGTGACGCGGGATAATGATTTTGAAATGGCTACAGGTAATGAATGTGGAGTAATCGGGTATGATTCAAGGATAAAGAAAAAAGGAACGCAGATTGTGGACAATACCAAAGTCCCGATTCCAACTACATTATTGAATAATCCTATTACAGCTTATTGTACAAGACCACAGAAAATAATGTTTATTCTGCAGAAATATGAGGGAGAGAGTACATATAATAAATTATTTTATGAAATAAAGAAAGACTTGTTTCAAACAGAGAAAGAGTTCTTTTCAGATGAATTAAAAAAATTAATAACAATGTAGTATCAACTACAATTAAAATATCGTATAGAATAAGGAGGACACATTTACATGAAAGAGTTAAGTAACAGATCAGCAAATTTTACAGACTCTGTCATCAGAAGAATGACAAGAGTTGCTAATAAATATGGTGCAGTTAATTTATCACAGGGATTTCCTGATTTTGACCCACCAAAGGCTATAACAGACAGGCTTGCAAGAGTTGCAGGCGAAGGACCTCATCAGTATGCATTGACATGGGGAGCTAAGAATTTCAGAGATGCAGTTGCTAAGAAATATGAACATTTTTCTGGTGTTAAGATTGACCCTGAGACAGAGATTGTTGTCACATGCGGAAGTACAGAGGCAATGATGGCTACAATGCTTAGTATTACTAATCCGGGTGACAAGGTTGTAATATTCTCGCCTTTTTATGAGAATTACGGTGCAGATACAATTCTTTCAGGCGCAGAGCCGATATATGTTCCATTAGTTCCACCAGAATTTCATTTTGATAAGGAAAAGTTAGAAGATGCATTCAGACAGGGCGCTAAGGCATTAATTCTGTGTAATCCTTCCAACCCATGCGGTAAGGTGTTTACAATGGAGGAAATGCAGACAATTGCTGAACTTGCAAAGAAATATGACGCATATGTTGTTACAGATGAAGTGTATGAGCATATTGTGTATGCGCCTAATAAGCACATTTATATGCAGTCGCTTGAGGGTATGAGAGAAAGAACGATTGTGTGCAATTCGCTGTCTAAGACATACTCAATAACAGGCTGGAGATTAGGTTATGTTATTGCTAACCCACAGATAATCGACAGAGTTAAGAAGGTACATGATTTTCTTACAGTTGGTGCAGCCGCACCATTGATGGAGGCAGCAGTTGTGGGATTAGAGTTTGGTGATGGTTATTATGATGAACTTGCCGCACATTATGCACATATGAAAGAGGTATTTGTAGGCGGTCTTAAGAAGCTGGGATTAAAATACACAGACCCACAGGGGGCATATTATGTGCTTGTTGATGTGAGTGAATTCGGAGTTAAAGATGATGTGAAGTTCTGCGAATGGATGGCACAGTTCGTTGGTGTGGCGGCAGTTCCGGGGTCAAGCTTTTTCAGGGAAGATGTGCATAATCTTGTTAGATTTCATTTTGCAAAGCAGGACGATACACTTAATGAAGCAATAAAGAGACTGGCAACACTTAAAGAAAAAGCGATGAATGCCAAGAATGTGGACTGGAGATAATTCATGGAAATATACTTAAAACCGATAATTTCAGCGTGTTATGTGTTCCCGGTTCTTGCCGTGCTTTTCACACTGCCATACATAATATACGAATATCATAAATATGGCTCGATACTTGTAATAAGAACAGGGGTTGTGTACACATTTATATTCTACATGCTTACCTCATATTTTATGACAGTGCTTCCGCTGCCTCCGATTGATTCAGTGACACCGGATTCGGCATGTATGTTGTTAGTGCCATTTGACGCAGTAAGAAGAGTTGTTGCTACTGTGAATATTACTTTATCGAATCCGGCAACATATATTAATCTGTTCAAATGTGGTGACTTCTGGCAGATTGCTTTCAATATTCTGCTGTTAGTGCCATTTGGTGTGTATCTGAGATACTATTTTAAGAGAAAATGGTGGCAGGTGCTTATAATGTCATTCTGCTACAGCCTGTTTTTTGAGCTTACGCAGTTGTCAGGCTTGTATGGAATATATCCTTATCCATACAGATTCTTTGAAGTGGACGATCTGATATGTAACACACTTGGAGGAATGGTGGGCTTCTGGGTTGCGCCGGCGGTTGTTTTCATGCTTCCAAAGCGTGACAGAATGGATGAGGTTGCTTACAACAGAGGACAGATTGTGTCGGAATTCAGAAGAATAATAGCATGGGCGTTGGATATGCTTGTGATAATGGCTCCGGTTGCCGTATTTTTTGCAATAGATAAAGAAAAGTTTATGAATGCTGTGTACGATGTAAGATATCTGGTTGTCATAGCTGTATATATAGTTATTGCATTTACAATAGTTACAGCAGTTACTAAGGGAAGAACTATAGGCAAGGCACTTGTTAATATAAGACTAGTGAGGGCAGATAGTAAGAAAACTGATAACAAGACTGCTGATTACGAAGCTGAGAATATTGAGGCTGATACTCACAGGAGAGTGAATGTTTTCAGGCTTATGGGAAGATATTTTATTCTGTATGTTTTAAGCCTGCCTTCTCCTGTATATGCATATAATCTTTATCATGTGGCACTTAAGGCTGATGGTTGGAGATTCTCTGTCAGTATAGCAGTATGTCTATTGTGCCTTATGGTTACGGCATATTTTGCGATAGATTTCATATTATGTCTGTTCAGCAGCACACGGCAGATGTTCTATGACAGGGTGATGGGAATTACTCATGTCAATATGGTGAAGCAGAAGGAAAAGATATCAAAATAAATTGAAAAACATAACAAAATAAACTCAAAAAATACATTGACATGTTAGAACTGACATGTTAGTATACACATAGCAAATAATTATGCAAATATAGTACAGAATAATAATGTTGTTATGTAAAAGGAGGATTTTTGTTATGGATATGACATTGAGATGGTATGGACCAGGATACGACAGCGTAACACTTAAGCAGATCAGACAGATTCCAGGTGTAAAGAATGTTATTACAACGCTTTTTGGTAAGCAGGCTGGGGAGCGGTGGCTTCCAGAGGAAATAGCGGAGCTTAAAAGGATTGTTGAAGATGCCGGGTTGGGAATCGCTGGTATTGAATCTGTTAATGTGTCAGATGATATTAAGATTGGCACAGCTAAGGCAGATGAGCACATTGACAATTATATAAAGACTCTGCAGGCTCTTGGAGAAGCGGATATTCATGTGGTATGTTACAATTTTATGCCTGTATTTGACTGGACACGATCAGAACTTGCAAGAGAAAGAGCTGATGGTTCAACGGTGCTTGCATATAATCAGGATACAGTTGATATGATTGATCCGGAGCATATGAAGGAATCAGTTGCAAAGATGTCTAATGGATTCGTAATGCCAGGATGGGAACCAGAGCGTCTTGACAGATTAAAAGAACTTTTTGAAATGTATAAAGATGTTGACGCAGAGAAACTGTTTAATAATCTGGTATATTTTCTGGAAGCAATTGGTCCAGTATGTGAGAAGTATGATATAAAGATGGGGATTCATCCGGATGATCCTGCGTGGCCTATATTTGGACTTCCAAGAATTATGACAGGTAAGGATTCTGTTACAAAACTTCTTGATGCTGTAAATAAACCATATAACGGAATAACACTTTGTACGGGTTCATTTGGCTCTAACCAGAATAATGATATTTGTGAGATTATCAAGGCGTGCAGAGGAAGAATACCATTTGCACATGTGAGAAACCTTAAATATAATTCACCTAGGGATTTTGAAGAAGCAGCACATTTATCATCTGATGGTTCTATGGATATGTATAAGATTATGAAAACATTATATGATACAGGTTTTGACGGCATTATAAGACCAGACCATGGAAGAATGATATGGGATGAGGTGGCTATGCCAGGTTATGGTTTATATGACAGGGCTTTAGGTGCAACATACCTTAATGGCTTATGGGAAGCTATTGATAAATCATCAAAGTAATTATTAACATTGGGTTTTTATGACATAATGGAGGATATTATGAAACTTTCAATAAATGGTATTAAGAATACGACAGATTGGGAAAAGGCTGGCATAAAGCTGCCTTCATATGATGTTGAAAAGGTTGCAGAGGATACAAAAAAGTCACCTGTATGGGTACATTTTGGTATTGGCAATATTTTCAGGATATTCATTGGTGGAATTGCAGATTCATTATTAGAACAAGGAGTTTCAGATAAAGGCATTACATGTGTTGAAACATTTGACTTCGATGTAGTAGATAAAATATATAAGCCATTTGATAATCTTGTTATGGCTGTTACATTGAAGGAGGATGGAAATACAGAAAAAAAGGTACTTGGTTCACTTACAGAAGCTATTAAGGCACAATCATATTCGCAGAAGGAATGGGAAAGATTAAAGGAGATATTTGCTGACCCTGGGCTTCAGATGGTGTCATTTACTATTACAGAAAAAGGTTATGCGTTGAAGGATTCTAAAGGAGAGTTTTTCTCTTTTATCAGGGAAGACATTGATAATGGACCAGAAAAAGCAACATCAGCAATGGCAGTAACAGCAGCACTTTTGTATGAACGTTTTAAAGCCTGTAAGGCACCGATTGCAGTTGTATCAATGGATAACTGCTCACATAACGGAGAGAAACTTAGAAATTCGATAACCGAGATGGTAAGTGAGTGGAATAAAAAAGGATTTGTTGGTAATGATTTTGTTGATTATGTGAATAATGAGGAGCTTGTATCATTTCCATGGTCTATGATTGATAAAATTACACCAAGACCAGCAGATAGTGTTGCTAAAGCATTAGAGGAAGCAGGTGTTGAGGATATGAGTCCGGTGATAACATCTAAGAAGACATATATTGCACCATTTGTAAATGCTGAAGGACCACAGTATCTTGTAATAGAAGACAGGTTCCCTAATGGCAGACCTCAGCTTGAAAAAGCAGGTGTGTTTATGACTGACAGACAGACAGTTAATAAGGTTGAGCGAATGAAAGTAACAACCTGCCTTAATCCGTTACACACAGCCTTAGCAGTATATGGCTGCTTATTAGGATATAATCTGATTGCTGATGAAATGAAAGACAAGGAACTTTCAGAGCTTGTGAGACGAATTGGGTTATCTGAGGGAATGCCTGTGGTAATTAATCCGGAGATTATTTCACCACAGAAGTTTGTGGATGAAGTTCTTAATGTAAGAATACCTAATCCTTTTATGCCTGATACACCGCAAAGAATAGCGACAGATACTTCACAGAAGGTAGGAATACGATATGGTGAAACAATTAAGTCATATGTCGCAAAGGACGGAAGTGCCAAAGAATTATTAGCGATTCCATTGGCAATTGCAGGATGGTGCAGATATCTTCTTGGAATTGATGATAATGGCGAAAGCTTCGAATTGTCTCCAGATCCGATGGCGGATGAATTAAAGAAGCATTTATCAGGTATAAAAATAGGTGACATATCATCTTATACAGGACAGCTTAAGAATTTATTGTCAAATGCCAATATATTTGGTATAAATTTATATGAAGCAGGAATTGGCGATAAAATAGAAGAGATGTTTGTTGAAGAGATAGCAGGAAAGGGTGCTGTAAGAAATACACTTAAAAAATACCTTTAATATATATAACAAGCAGGCTCATAGTATAAGAAAGGCCGCAGGGTTATGGAAAAATCATTAAACGAAGACACATACGAAAAATTAAAATACGATATCATGAATTTCAAGCTTGTACCTGGGGATTCAATAAGTGCACAGAAGATAGCTGTAAGGTATAATGTTTCAAGAACACCGGCAAGAGAGGCAATTGTTAATCTTGAAAAGGAGGGACTTCTTAAAATAATACCTCAGTCAGGCACGTATGTTGCAAGTATTAATTGCAGACGTTTCGAACAGGAATGGTTTGTCAGAAAAAGTCTTGAAGTGGGGATGGTAGACCCGGTTTTTGAGCATGTCAGCAATGAGATGCTTGATAAGATGGAAGAATTAAACAGCCGTCTCATTAATTATGATAAATGTAATGAAAAAGTTCCAAGGATTGAAATCGATAATGCTTTTCATGAACTTATATATGAAAGCTCAGGAGAACAGCTTGCTGCTAATATAATTAAAATGCAGATGAGTCATTATAACAGAATACGTTTCTTAGCAGAACTTAATAGTTCTATTAGTGCTAAAACTAATGAGGAACATGAGATGCTTATAGATGCAATAAGGAAAAAAGATAAAAGAATGTATCTTCGTGTTATTAAAGGACATATTAACAGAATTTTTAATGAGATTGATAAGTTAAGAATAATTTATCCTGATTATTTTGAAAACAATTAAAAACAACCATCTGGATACCGGAAATCAATAAGTATCCAGATGGTTGTTTTTATTTATTGAATCATTTCTCTATATTGAGAAGGAGTCATGTTTTTGATTTTTTTGAAAAGCTTGGTGAAATAATTAACATCTGTAATTCCACATTGTACAGCAATGTCCTGTATAGGAAGCTTGGTTGTATTGAGCAGATAGATAGCGTGTTCAATACGTTTATTATTAACAAAATTAGTGAGCGTTGAGCCCGTTTCACGTTTAAATAGAGAAGATACATAACTGCTGTTTAAAGCAAACTCAGCAGAAATTGCATTAAGGCTGAGATCGTCAGTAAGGTTAAATGAGATATAATTAATAATATTTTGAACAGGTTTGCTATATTTTCTTAAAGAATAAGATTGAACAAGCAGACAGTATTTACGCGTGATTTCATTTTCCAGGGTTTCAAGCTGGGCAATTGTGGTACAGGATTCTATACGGATAGCAAATTTGCGTGATATTTCATCAAGATGAATAGGATGAACATATGCTGATTGGGCAGCTTTCCTGCAAATGGTATTAAGAATTATCATGAAATTCTTTCTATCGCGTATTGAATCCGACAGGCGTGGCTTAATTCCAGATGAATTAAGATGAGCAAGCTTGTCAATTGATGCAAAATCACCATGAGCAACATATTCCATCAGAAGAGATTCATCATTATAGCGTTGTTCAAGAACTTCAATGGATTGCTTTGTTGGCTCGGGAGAATAATCATTGTACATGTATTCAGAAGCATTTTTATTAAGAAAATGTTTTTTCTCAAGTGTGTAACTGCTCCATAATTTACTACATAAACAGTTTATTATTGCTTCTATACATCGTTCATCTGCAAATACAGGGAGTGCGGCATAATAAAGCTGCATGAAATCAGTAAACCTTGATGGTATTGAATTGTATGAACATAAATCATTAATTCTTTGATTGGTAAACTTTTCAAATGAAAAAGGTCCGGCAAAGAAAGCTTTTTTTGAGTCGGGCAATTTAATATATATATAATCACAGGCGAAACTGTCATGAATCAGAAGAATTGTATTATTTTTGCCAGAACAGTTAATAAAGTTCTGAAATGCTTCTTTATGATTGATTAAAAATGTATCACTGAGAATGGTTTTTCTTAATTCACCATCATATCTGTTATCCCAGAGAAATGGTGTATCAATTATATAAGATGGGATTTTTATCTTAGATAATAGTTCCATGGTGTAGTCCAGATATACTTTATAGTCCATATAAACCTCCAATCTCTATCAGTTTTTATTACTATATTATAATAACAGAAGAAAACAAAAATTCAAAGCATAAAAATAAACTGACATGTCACACTGACCGATACTAACATGTTACTAAACCGATACTGACATGTTAGTATCAGTTTGGTTTTTTATAGTACAATTTTTGCCATAAAAAATGTATGGGTAAAAATAATACTAGATATACTAAAATCTGTAATAACGGGTATGTTATTTATAGGTTAATATAAAGACATAGAAAAGAGAGCACATAATAGTGCACATAATATTTAAGGACGGTCTTTAAAGAAAAAAATATCTATAATATTTAATAAAGTGATGGAGGTTTTATTATGACAGATAACAATGGAAAGGTGAGGCCATTTGGTATAAAAGACAAGCTTGGCTATATGTTTGGTGACTTCGGTAACGATTTTACTTTTTTGTTATCAGCTATGTTTTTGTTGAAGTTTTATACTGATGTTATGGGGGTTTCAGCAGCACTGGTCGGTCTTATGATGATGGCAGCAAGATTTGTTGATGCTATAACAGATGTAACAATGGGACAGATAGTTGACAGGAGCAGGACGGGAAAGAAAGGCAAATTTGCACCATGGCTCAGACGAATGTGTGGTCCTGTTGCGTTAGCATCATTTCTGATGTATGCGACATGGTTTAAAGATATGCCGATGGGATTTAAGATTTTCTGGATGTTTTTCACTTACCTTCTTTGGGGAAGTATATGCTACACAGGAATTAATATTCCTTATGGTTCAATGGCATCAGCGATTTCAGATAATCCGACAGACAGAACTTCTCTTTCTAACTGGAGAACAATAGGAGCTACACTTGCTCAGACAGCGATAGGTGTCGTATTACCACTTGTAGTATATTATACAGACGAAGCAGGAAATTCAGTATTATCCGGTCAGAAAATGATGCTTGGTGCTTTGGTATGTTCAATAGGAGCAGTGATCTGCTATATGCTTTGCTATAAAATGACAACGGAAAGAGTTAAGGTTGGACAGAATACACAGAAATTTTCGTTTGGAGAGCTTATAAAGGAACTTGCCCATAACAGATCATTAATAGGCATTATAGTTTGTGCACTGGTATTTTTACTTGCACAGTTATCATTAAGTAACATGAACGCATATATTTATCCAAATTATTTTGGCAATATAAAAGCAATGTCGATTGCAAGTCTTTCAGGAACAATAGTAATACTTTTACTTTCAACATTTATTACAAAGCTTGCATCAAAAATTGGAAAGAAAGAATTGTCAGTTATAGGATGTATTATCAGTGCAGCTTCATTTATAACATTATTTATAATTCACACTCATAATGTATGGATCTGGATAGCTTTAATAATTATAGCAACAATCGGTACTTCAATGTTTAACATGGTTATATGGGCGATGATTACGGATGTTATCGATGAATCAGAAGTTCAGAATGGTGTACGTCAGGATGGTACAATTTACTCAGTATATTCATTTGCAAGAAAGTTAGGACAGGCATGTTCATCAGGTTTAGCGGGCGTACTTCTTTCGATTGTTGGTTATACAACAGCTACAGCATTTGATCCTAAGGTTATTGACGGAATCTACAATGTGACATGTCTTATGCCGGCAGCCGGAATGACATTATTATTGCTTGCATTAATATTCTTATATCCGTTGAATAAAAAGAGAGTAGAAGCAAATGCAGCTAAGTTAAAAGAAATAAGAGCAGCTAGGGAACAGCAGTAAAAATATTATAAATATAAATCAGGAGGAATTAATTATGTTATATCCAGTTTTAACACAGTCAAGATTATTAAGCGATTTAAGCGGGGTTTGGGATTTTAAGTTAGATAACGGAAAAGGTTTTGAAGAAAAGTGGTATGAGAAACCTTTGAAAGATGCAGATACAATGCCTGTGCCAGCTTCTTATAATGATCTTAAGGAGGGGTCAGATTTCAGAGATCATTATGGATGGGTATTTTATCAGAGAAATATATCAGTTCCAGAATATGTAAAGAGCCAGAGAATTGTACTACGTTGTGCGGCAGTTACACATTATGCCATGATATATCTCAATGGCAAACTGATATGTGAGCATAAAGGAGGATTTCTTCCATTTGAAGTAGAATTAAATGATGATTTACAGGATGGTGATAATCTCCTTACCATTGCGGTTAATAATGTTATTGATTACACAACTCTGCCAGTTGGTGGTAAGGCTAACATGATGAGTGGAATGATGGGTGGCATGGGTGCAGGTGCATCTGACAAACCACAGAACAATCCTAATTTTGATTTCTTTAATTATTGTGGAATTACAAGACCTGTAAAAATCTATACTACACCTGAGACATATATCAATGATATTACAGTTACAGCTGATATTGATTTCACAAAAGAAGAACCATCGGCAGTACTTAATTACAATGTTGAAATTAAAGGAAAAGATTACAACAACATAACATGTAAAGTTGAATTATTTGATGAAGAAGGCACAAAGCTTTCAGAAACAGAAGGCTCAGAAGGCACATTTGAGATAAGTAATGTAAGATTATGGCAGCCATTAAATGCTTATCTTTATAAGATAAAGGTAACAGCAGGACAGGATGTGTATACACTTCCATATGGTGTAAGAAGTGTAAGAGTAGATGGTACAAAGTTTTTAATTAATGAAAAGCCATTTTATTTTAAAGGCTACGGAAAGCACGAAGATACATTTCCTAATGGCCGTGGAATAAATCTGCCTATGAATACAAAGGATATATCAATTATGAAGTGGCAGCATGCTAACAGCTTCAGAACAAGTCATTATCCTTATAGCGAGGAGATGATGAGACTTTGTGATGAAGAAGGTATTGTTGTTATTGATGAAACAACAGCAGTAGGAGTCAATCTTCAGTTCGGTGGAGGAGCTAATTTTGGTGGAGAGAGAATAGGAACATTTGATAAGGAGCATGGAGTGCAGACACAGGAACACCATAAGGACGTTATCCGTGATTTGATATCAAGAGATAAGAACCATGCATGTGTTGTTATGTGGAGCATAGCTAATGAACCTGATTCAGCAGCAGAAGGTGCATATGACTATTTTAAGCCTTTATATGATCTTGCAAGAGAATTAGATCCTCAGAAACGACCATGTACATTAGTAAGTGTTCAGGGAACAACTGCTGATACAGACTGCTCATCTCAATTAAGTGATGTAATCTGTCTTAACAGATATTATGGATGGTATTTTGGTGGTCCTGATCTTGAGGTGTCAGAGCTTGGACTTCGTAAAGAGCTTTCAGACTGGGGTAAACTTGGAAAGCCTGTTATGTTCACAGAATATGGAGCTGATACAGTGAGCGGACTCCATGATACAACATCTGTTATGTATACAGAAGAATATCAGGTAGAATATTATGAGATGAATAATAAAGTATTTGATGAATTCGACTTTGTTGTAGGTGAACAGGCATGGAACTTCGCAGACTTTGCAACAAGCCAGAGCCTATTAAGAGTACAAGGCAATAAGAAGGGACTGTTCACAAGAGACAGAAAACCAAAGATGGTTGCTCATTACTTCCGTAACAGATGGAGTGCAATTCCTGAATTTGGTTATAAGACAAAATAAATTATTATAATAAAAATGTCATACAAAAGCTGCCACTTTATAGTAAATGAGTGGTAGCTTTTATGTGCTTCTTGTGAGGCATGTCGCTAATGTGGATATTTATGAAAATTTCGTAAACAGATAAAAATCTATATACTATGTAAATGATTAATGATATTATAGTTAAATAAATTAATGGTCAGTATATGTGAGAAAGACATCTGGCAATTAAACAGAACTAAGAGGTTTGTTATGAAGAATAATAATATGACAAGAAATCTGGGAGAGGGAAATATAACAAAGCTTCTTGCTTCGCTTGCAATTCCCGCAGTTGTAGCACAGGTTGTTAATCTGTTGTATAACATAGTTGACCGTGTATATATAGGACATATTCCAGGTATTGGGGCTAATGCTCTTACAGGGGTCGGACTTTTCACTCCCATACTTATGCTTATTAATGCATTCGCAATGCTTGCTGGTTCAGGAGGAGCACCAAGGGCAGCAATATTTATGGGAAAGAAGGACAATGATACAGCGGAGAGAATTATAGGAAATTGTTTTACATTTATAATGATATGTGCGGTTGTATTAACGGCGGTGTTTTATGTATCAGCACCACAGCTTTTAAGATGGTTTGGTGCAAGTGATGCAACGCTTCCGTATGCTCTGTCATATGCAAGAATATATATTCTTGGAAGTGTATTTGTCCTGATTGTTATGGCAATGAATATGTTTATCACAACACAGGGGTTTGCTAAGATCAGCATGCTGACTACAGTAATTGGTGCAGTGATTAATATTGTTCTGGATCCTATATTTATATTTGTATTTAATATGGGAGTAAGAGGAGCAGCACTGGCAACAGTGCTTAGTCAGGCTGTCGGAGCTGTGTGGATTCTGCATTTCCTGACTGGTAACAAGACAATCCTTCGTCTTAAGAAAGCTAACCTAAGACTTGATGCGAAGATAATCGGACCGTGTCTTGCACTCGGAATATCAACATTTGTAATGTTATCTACAGAGAGTATTTTGTCAATCAGCTTTACATCAAGTCTTTCCAGATACGGCGGAGACCTTGCGGTAGGAGCAATGACAATTATAACAAGCACTAATCAGCTTATTGTTATGCCGTTACAGGGAATATGTCAGGGTGGACAGCCGATTATCAGTTACAACTATGGAGCAAAGAATAATGACAGGGTTAAGAAAGCATTTTTTACGCAGTTTAAAGTATGTGTAATATTTACATGTATAAGCTGGGCAATTATGATGCTTGCACCACAGCTGTTTGCCGGCATATTTACAAGTGATAAAGTACTTGCAAATTATACAGCATGGGCATTGAGAATATATATGGCAGGAATATTTGCCATGGGATTTCAGGTAAGCTGCCAGCAGAGTTTTATGGCGTTGGGACAGGCAAAAGTCAGTCTTATACTGGCATGTTTAAGGAAACTTATATTGTTGATACCGCTTATATTCATATTACCATTGATTTTTCAAGATAAAGTATTTGCTGTATTTCTTGCAGAGCCGGTAAGTGATATTATTGCGGCTATTGTAACAACGATAGTATTTATGTTTAAGTTTAATAATATATTATCTGAAAATGAATAATATAAAAAATTTTAATGAGTAGCAGGAAAGGGGTAATGGGAATGAACAATATGGATAATTACATGGAGCAGATGGCGGTTCTTTGTGAAAACAATGACAGTATCAACAAGAACCTGTATTCGGAGTATGGCGTAAAGCGTGGATTACGAGATGAAAATGGTCAGGGAGTATTGACAGGGCTTACTAATATATCTGACATAAAGGCTTTTGAATACCGTGATGGTAAAAAGTGTCCATGTGATGGAGAACTGTCATACAGAGGATACAATATAAGAGATTTTGTTGCAGGAAGCAAAGGGAAAAAGTATGTTTTTGAAGAAGGAGCATATCTGCTTTTGTTTGGAGAACTTCCTGACAATGACCAGTTAAAGGAATTCCGTGATGAGTTATCAGAGTGTATGAAGCTGCCAACTAATTTTACAAGAGATGTTATAATGAAGGCTCCTACAGCGGATATAATGGGCTCAATGACCAGGAGTATTCTGACTCTTGGCTCATATGATAAGAAAAAAGACAACTTAGATATACCTAATGTGTTAAGACAGAGTATGCAGCTTATTGCAACATTTCCGATGATTGCAGCATATGCATATCATGCTTATAATCATTACGAGAAGGATCAGAGCATGTATATTCACAGACCAGAAAAGGAATTATCTATAGCAGAGAATTTCCTGAGAATGCTTAGACCAGATACATGTTTTACAGATTTGGAAGCACGGGTTCTTGATATTGCATTACTGCTGCATATGGAACATGGTGGTGGTAATAACTCTACATTTACTACAAGAGTTGTAACATCCTCTGGTTCTGATACATATTCTGTTATTGCCGCAGCTATGTCATCATTAAAAGGAAAGAAACATGGTGGCGCTAATCTTATGGTTATGAATATGATGGATGATATTAAGGAGCATGTTAAAGATTATGCAGATGAAGAAGAAATAGCTGCATATCTGGATAAATTGCTTAACAAGCAGGCATTTGACAAAAAAGGTCTTATATATGGTATGGGACATGCAGTATATTCTATCTCAGACCCAAGAGAGAAAGTGTTTAAGGGATTCGTGGAGCAGCTTGCAACAGATAAGGGGCGCAATGAAGATATGCTTTTATATAATAATATTGAAAAAATTGCACCAAGGCTTATTGCAGAACAGAGAAAAATATATAAGGGAGTAAGTCCTAATATAGATTTCTATAGTGGATTTGTATATGATATGCTTGATATACCAAGAGAGTTATATACACCTTTATTTGCTATAGCCCGAATAGTTGGCTGGAGTGCACACAGACTGGAAGAATTAATAACTACAGATAAGATAATACGTCCTGCATATAAGAGTCTTGTAACTAAAAAAGAATATATTGACAGAGAAAAAAGATAATTTTAACACCATATTCTGATTATAATGCAGGATATGGTGTATTTTTGTATATTTTGCTATAATAAAAAATGGGGAGGGAAAACATATGATGAATAAAAAGAAATTATGTATAATAATAGTTATAGCTATAATTGTAACAGGATTAGCTGTTACATTTGCAGTATTATCAAAATCAGGTAAACATAAAGAAAATGTTAATGAAGAAACTACAGTGAATAACGAGAAACAGACAGATTCTGTGACAGAGGCAGCTAAGGCAGATGAGAGAAAACAGGTACAGACATCTGTAACAATGCAGTTTAAGCAGTCTAATTCGTGGGAGGGCAATGGCAGATTCTATGCACAGTACGACCTTGTTATTGATAATAAAGAGACGGCAAAGATATCGGACTGGACATTTAAGCTTAATACAATAAGTGGTATAACTTTAGAGCAGAGTTGGAACTGTACAGTTGATACATCTGATTCAGAGTGGAGAGTTGTGCCTGTCGATTATAATAAGATAATTGAGAGTCAGGCACAGATGAATAATGTGGGATTAATTATAAGTTCTGCGTCTAAGGAGGGACTTACGAAATATACACTTTATTTCATGTTTGACACAGGTAAGGAGATAGTTCTTGCCAGTGATGGAAAGGCATATAAAGCTGGAGAAAAAATTGCTGATTCAAGTGAAGAGTCAACAGTATCACAGCCAGAAGATACGAAGCAATCAGATGAAAACACAGCACAGCCGGGTGGAAGTGATTCTGGAAATGATTCAGGAAATAACTCTGATACAGGAAGCAATGCAGGCATAGTCACAACAGTTCCAACAGGAAGACTTCAGGTATCCGGCACGAAATTAACTGACGAATCAGGTAACATTATCCAGCTAAGAGGGGTAAGTACACACGGAATATCATGGTTTCCAGACTATGTTAATTATGATGCATTTGCAACCTTAAGGGACGATTGGGGTGCAAATGTAGTGAGAATTGCTATGTATCCTGAAGAATATAATGGATATCTTTCAGGTGGAGACAAAGCGGCATTAAAGCAGATTATTGATAACGGTGTTAATTATGCAACAGAGCTTGGAATGTATGTAATCATAGACTGGCATGTGCTTAATTATGCACCATCAAGACACACACAGGAGGCATGTGATTTCTTTGCAGAAATGGCATCTAAGTATTCAGGCCATGACAATGTAATATATGAAATATGTAATGAACCTGTTGGTGCTGACTGGAATTCAGACATTAAGCCATATGCAGAGACTGTAATAGGCACAATAAGACAATTCGACGATCATGCACTTATACTTGTAGGAACTAACACATGGTCACAGGATGTTGACAGCGTTGTTGGCAATACGCTTGATGATGGAAATGTTATGTATGTGGCACATTTTTATGCAGGAACACATAAAGAAAATATAAGAAATAAGATAAGCACAGCACTTAATGCCGGAGTCCCAGTGTTTATCAGCGAATGTAGTATATGTGACGCATCAGGCAATGGTGGAATAGATTATGCATCCGCCAACGAGTGGCTTGACTTCATTAACAGCAATCAGCTGAGTTTTATTGCATGGAGTCTTAGCAATAAGGCAGAGACATCAGCACTTATATCATCTGGCTGCAGTGCCAAGAGCGGCTGGAGTGATGGTGATTTGTCTGAGACGGGAAGATGGTTTAAGAGTGCGATATCGGGAAGGTAGTTTAAATATGCTTCTTATTAGTGCAATATAGAAAAGAAAGGTATGTCTGAATGAGCGAAAAAATACAAATAAGAAATAGTACAGTGGATTTTCTGGTATTTACCCGAGATGCAGGAGATGATGGAATTGAAGTAAGAGTGCAGAATAATGATGTATGGCTTACTCAGAAGGCGATAGCACAACTTTTTGATGTTGATAGAAGTGTCGTTTCAAAGCATTTAAGTAACATATTTAAAGATGGAGAGCTTGATGAAAATTCAGTTTGTGCAAAATTTGCACAAACTGCAGATGATGGAAAAGAATACAAGTATAAGTTTTATTCATTGGCTGCAATCATAGCTGTGGGATATCGAACTAATTCTGAAAGGGCGACACAGTTTAGAGTTTGGGCGACAAAGGTTTTGGAAGCATTTACAAAACAGGGATATGTGTTAGACAAAAGCAGGCTGATTAATGGTCAGATTTTTGATGAAGATTATTTTGAACATTTAATAGCTGAAATTCAAGAAATCAGAGCAAGTGAACGGAGGTTTTATCAAAAGATTACAGATATATATGCAACTGCTGTTGATTATGATAAAAATTCTGTAGTAACAAAGGAGTTTTATTCGACAGTTCAGAATAAGATGCACTATGCCGTACATGGAAATACGGCAGCAGAAGTGATAGCTGCAAGGGCTGATCATAATAAAGAACATATGGGGCTTACATCTTGGAAGAATGCACCAGACGGAAAGATTGTAAAGACGGATGTTACGATTGCCAAGAACTATTTGGCAAAAGAAGAGATAACAGAATTGAATGAAATAGTAACAATGTATTTAGATTATGCTACAAGACAGGCACGAAGACATATTCCAATGACTATGGAAGACTGGAAAACTAAGCTGGATGCATTTCTTAGATTCAATGATGCTGATGTGTTGCAAGATAAAGGAAAGGTGACAGCTGCGATAGCAAAAGAATTTGCAGAGAGTGAATTTGAGAAATACAGGGTTATTCAGGATTCTTTATATCAGAGTGATTTTGATCGTTTACTAAATAGTGTAGATGATGAAATATAAGATAGACATTTTAAAGGAAGAAGGCTAACCATGAAAAACCGTATTTTAACATACAGAAAATACATAGATTCATTATTACAGTCAGAAGAAGACTGCGACTGGAAATACATCAAACAGGAGCATCTTACACAGGTGGCATTCTTTCAGCATGAAAGGCTTGTGCATTTGATTGTAACCATAACATTTGCAATATTGGAGCTGCTGACAGTGTGCGCATATGTGATAGTTGGGGCGATAGACTCTGCATTAAGCATGCCTCTGCTTGTCCTTGCAATTGCAATACTTATCCTTCTTGTTCCATACATCAAGCATTACTATCTGCTTGAAAACGAGGTGCAGAAAATGTATAAGCAGTATGACAGGATATGTGAAAAGGAACGGAAATTATGATAGTTGTTGTTGAAGATGAGAAGGAATTATGTGAAAGCCTTAAAATGCTGCTGACTGAGAAGGGGTATGAGATAGTTACTGCCAGAAGCTGCGATGAAGCGGATAAATATATTGGCAATCCACAGATTGATATGTTTCTGTTAGATGTCAAGCTGCCTGATGGAAGTGGATTTGACATATGCAGGAAGATAAGAAAATCAAGCGAAGTGCCGGTTATATTCTTAACCTCATGTGATAATGAGGAAGAGATAGTTACAGGGCTTGATATAGGTGCAGATGATTATATAACAAAGCCGTTTTATACGAAGGAACTGCTTTCAAGAATAAGTGCCAACTTAAGAAGAAGCATGTTCAATGCAGGAAATATCTATAAGAAGGGGGATATTGTCGTCGATTTTGACAGATATAAGATAAGCTGTCAGGGTGATGAACTAAATATATCGACTAATGAATTCGATATTGTAAGAATACTTATAGAGAATAAAGGAAAAGTCGTAAGGCGTGATGCTATATATGAGAAAATATGGGATATTCACGGTAATTTCGTGGAATATAACACGCTGACTGTTGCAATGAGCAGAATAAAAGCAAAACTTGGAACATATGGAGAGAAACATCAGCAATACATAGAGACTATCAGAAATGTGGGCTACAGGTGGATTGACTAATAACTTTCAGGGGGATGTATGGATAACACGGTTAAGAAGAAACTGTCTGTATTCAGAAAAAGGCAGACTGTTTTCGTTATTATATATGGATTGATTAATGCGGTTGTTATAGCTGGAATTATAGTGTATTACAGGCTTAAAGAGCAGGTACTGGCAGGTGCATTGTATTTACAGGATAATGCATACGGTGAAGCATTTGTACGAAAAATGTTTTCATCAGGGATAACAGATAACAATATCAGAGCGGGTAGGACAGCCATGGAAAGTGCCGGATACGGCAGCCATGGCTTTTCGTATATGAGCAGACTTAATGGGGAAATGTATGCTTTAATTGCAATAATAGTGGTTCTTTTAATTGCACTCGGTTCAGGATTATATAACTGTTACAGACTTGGACATAAGGGTTTTGTAAAGAAAGTGTGCGATGTATATGCAGATAACGAGAGGCTTTCTAAGCAGTTAGATAACGAACACATTTATAATAAAGAGCAATATCAGAAGATGCAGGATTTTATTGAAAATATAGCACATCAGATTAAGACGCCGCTGGCAATTATAACTATGAAACTGGAAATGCTTGAGGAAAAATGTGATGACAATCCGCGGCGTAAGGAGATAGCTGATTGCACAGGTAATGCGTTCAGAATCAAAACATTTATAAAGAAGCTGCTTGATATAAGCCGATTTGAGGCAGGAAAGGTTGTCATGACAAGTGATGAGGTTGATGTTGCGGCAATACTTCAGGAAAGCATTAACAGCAGTGTTGTAGACAGAAATAGAATTACCACAGATTATGGTGACGAAAAATTGTGTATGTATGCAGATGAAGGCTGGATTGTCGAGTGTTTCATTAATCTTCTAGACAATTGTGCGGAATATTTAGCAGATGACAATACTAAGGTATATGTTGATGTAACAAGAAAGAATGATGACTGTGTAGTTACGATTGCTGATAATGGCAAAGGGTTAAGTACGGAGCAGTTTAACAGCATATTCAACAGATTCGAGACTAATGGCAGTGCGGCGGATTTTAAGGCAGGTATCGGACTTAACCTGTCAAAGCTTATTATTGAGGCACATCATGGAAGCATAAAGGCAGGAAACAGTGAAAAGTATGGCGGAGCTGAGTTTGTTGCGACGCTTCCGATGTACAGATTAAAGACAAAATATCAGTCCATGTAAGCTGGGTGTAAGTTTTGTAAGATATAATTATCCCAGATAGAAATCGGGGATGAGAGGGGGAGACGTATGGACATAATATTAAGCGTAAAAGGTATATCCAAAACTTACACAGCAGGACAGGTGAAGATTAATGCGTTGAACCGGTGTGATATTGAGGTAAGAAAGGGAGAATTTACCGCGATTGTCGGCAAAAGTGGTTCAGGCAAGTCAACTCTGTTAAGAATTCTTGGAACAATGGACAAGCCAGACGAAGGAAAGGTGTACATAGCAGGAAAAGACATAAGTAATCTTAAGAATTCAGAACTGGCAAAATTCAGACGCACGCATATTGGGTTCATATATCAGGATTATAAGCTGATTCCTGAATATACAGCATATGAAAATATAATACTTCCGTTAATTCTTGACAGTGAGGAAGATGATGAGGAGGAAGTTATTGAATTAATGGAATCACTTGGCATAGATTATTGTAAGGATAAATTCCCTGCACAGATGTCAGGTGGTGAGCAGCAGAGAGTCGCAATTGCAAGGGCATTAATTACCCATCCTTCAGTTATATTCGCTGATGAGCCGACCGGAAATCTTGACGCGGTGAGTGCAGAAACAGTTGCTAAAATGCTTACACTTGCGGCATCCAAGTACCAGCAGACTATTGTTATGGTTACACATGACAGGCAGATGGCAGAATATGCAGACCGTATACTCACAATCACAGATGGAAATGTGACAGGGGGTGTTGGTGTATGAACAGCGAACTTATTGCATTGACATTTAAGGGACTTCGCAGACGCTGGAGAGAAGTAGCACGAGTTATTGCGGTGGTAATGATATCATTTATGTTTGTTACAGGAGTTCTGTTATATTCGGGAAATATGAAGAAGTGGCAGACAGCTATTAATAAACAGCATTTTGGTAACTGGTTTGTTATGTTTTATAATAGCACCAATAAGAGTGAAAATGATGTGATTAAGAATCACCCATATCTTGAACAGGCAGTGACAGCAGTAACTGTCAGAAGTATAGAACCGCTTTCTGTAGATTCCGACAACACAATAGAAGCTATTTCTGCAACTGATAAGATTATGGTTGGTACAATGTCAGATGAATTCATAAAAATGGGAAGCATTACAATGGAACAGGGACATATGCCTGAGATGGACAATGAAGTGGCTGCTGACAGGAATACATTGATAGAGCTTGGACAGGGGATGAATATAGGGGATATTCTGACTATTGATGATACGACATATACACTTTGCGGGATAATTAATAGTTATACTAATGTATGGCAGAGCGGAAACCGTCTGCCAGGCGTGATAGTCACAGATACGCAGGCTGATGTAATAGCAGACGAGATAACATATATATATGCATACAGGCTGCGTGATTTCATTAGTGAGACTGACTATAATACAATGTATCAGTCTATTGCCAGTGAAAGTGGCATAAGGAACAACATAGCTTATAACAGCGGTGTATATGATTATCAGTCATGGGATAATGAACGAGTAAACAGATACATGTATATGCTCATTATGATTATTGGAATTGTAGCAGTCACATATCAGATTATTATATATAACAGGTCTAGAAACAATGTCCGATTTATTCAAAAATCTCTTGGAGCAACAAGTGCACAGACAGTAGTAATTGCTTTGCTTGAAAATGTAGTGATTCTTGGAATGTCAGCAATAGTGGGAAGTTGCATTGCACTGGGAATAGGAAAAATAGCTGGTCTTATACTTGAACATAGAAATGGAGTTACATTTTTCACAATAGATAAAGATACATACACAAAAGTATTATTAATGCTGGTTATTGCAGTCGTGGTAAGTGTAATCAGCATATTGCTGTCTGGCTGTCATAAGAAAAAACAAGGAAGTAACCGTACAGTTAAGATTACTGGTAATCTTATGAAAAAGAATTTTATAATCAACACAGCGACAAGATTAATGAGAACTAATGGTATTATTGTTAATATTCTGGTAAGGGTATTTTCATTTGTCATGGCAGTTATAACAGTATTGTGTAGTATAGGAATAGTTACATCATATGGTAATTATAAAGAGCAATGCAGTACACCAGATTGTGTCAATTACATGGTTGATAATGTGTCAACTGTTCCATGTATATATTATGATTCTTTACATGAATTAATAAAGATAGAGAATGGAATAAGATATACTGAGAACAGTAGAGTAGTTCCAGGTTGTAATGAATTTAATATAGCAGATGGTCACAGTGCACGGGCTTATTATTTTTCAGGATTTAAATCAGGAAAAAGCGGGATATATAATTCTGCTAATGATGATATTATTAATAATTTAAAGCAGATTGAAGGAATAGATGATATCTCTTATGGGTATTACGAAACTACAAGATCATTTACATGGGATAATATGAATATTAATATTACTACGAATGGTGTAGGAAGTGAGACTGAAGGCGGCTCCAGTGAAAACAGAAAATATATGTTTGCAGGCGAGTATGTTGACATAGATAAAGAAATATTCGATATACTTAATGAGTATGCTGGCGGTAAGCTGGATTTCAATGCATTAAAAGAAGGAACACAGAGTGTTGTCTTTCTTGATGCAGATAATGATGGTGAATATGATGATACTATGAAAGATGGTGTTACACTTAACCTTAATAATTATTATATGGGAAATCCATTTTATAATATAAAATCTTTCTACATGGATAAATACACTGTAGCATGTAATAAATTTTTCACTGACCTTATATCAGAATATAGATATAGAATAGATAGTAAAGATATGTATGAATACATAAGTGATAATATTTCAAGAGAACAGATTATAGAAACAATTGATGAATATCTTCGACACACATATGATGATCCAACAGATTATTATAATATGTATTTAAATACAGATGACTTTGATCAGGATTATTATGAATACAGAAAAGCCAGCTATGATTTATATATGGCATATAAAAGAGGTGAAGTATCAAAAGAAGAATTATTTGAGAATCTTTCATGTAAAGGTGAAGTACTGGGTTCATGGTATAGCAAGTATACATATTATTCATTATTGGAACCGGCAGCCAGTACTAATGTTGCTAAGGTTATAATATTAACTGATGAGATAAGGGACAAGCTTAAGTATTATGTGCCTGAGTTTGGACAGTATACGATAATAGGTTCTACACAGCTTTTACAGAAAGCATTGGATAATCAGAATAATGTTATGAAAAAGTATCTGTTTCTTGATGAACTTCCAGATTATGTTACTTTGAAGTTAAGACCGAACCAGTTTAACATAAGATATAATCTTAAGTCATCATTTGCAGCAACAGACAATGTGGTCCGTTCATATCTGAAAACAGCGGGCTTTGATACTATATCATATTCAGAAGAAAAGAATCTTTTAAGACAACGGACAATAGAGAGTCTCATGTCATATGGCTTAACAGCATTTGCAGCAATTATAATATATATGATAGTCAGCATGATAATTGTAAAGAACCGCCTTGAAAAGTACAGAAGCAGGCTGAAACTGCTTTCTGACACAGGTGCAGAGAAAGAGCAGCTTGTAAAGATATGCATATATGAATGTATCAGGGAATCGTTGTGGTTTATAGTGTTGATGCCGTTAGAGATTCTGATATGTCTGGTGATTGTAAAAAAATTTGTTAATAGAATTTAATTTTTTAACTTGGATTAAGGTTATTCCGTTATCTTACAATTAAAGATAAGTACTGAAGTCAGGCATAAAGAACGATTGAGTTGGCATAAACCTACAAATGCATTACTTTTATTCAATTGTCTAGGTTTATTCCAACGGTTGTAGAATTGCAAATTGAGAAATAACCCACTAAAACAGCAAGTCAATGCGTTTTAGTGGGTTTTCAATCTTAGTTAGGATACTCACTTGTAATTCCAAAGTACTCTTCAAGAGATAACCAGTCACCATTGTTATATAACTTAGTTGCAAGGTAAACACCTACATAACGAAGATGCCATGATTCATACTGATATCCGGTAGCAGAATCTTTGCCTTTAGGGAAGCGGATACAGAAGCCGTATTTGTAGCAGTTATCATTAACCCACTTGCCTTCGTTAGTGTACTGGAAGCTGTCCTCAATAGTGTTAAGGTCAAAGCATAAACCAGTCTGATGTTCAGAGTTGCCAGGTCTTGATGAATATGTGTCAGCTACAGCAGCACCATCACTTTTAACATATCTGTTATATACATTAACCTGATAATTATATGAACGGTATCCACTGGCAATATATATATTAAGACCTTTAGCAGTTGCATCCTTTAACATAGTGTTCCATGCACTCATAAGAGTCTTGTCAAGACATGTTGAGCTTCTGTCTGCATTAACAGGCTGGTCAGGATTAGTGGGAATGAAATCCTGAGGAAGAGCATATGTCTTATTGGCAATAAGTACTCCGTCAATATAAGTTGCTCCATTAATTTCCTGAATCTGGAATCCTTTAGAAGTAGTACCTTTGGAAACTGTATTACCAGATGGAACTACAGGAGGTGCGAATTCAGAACTGTTAGAAGAAGCATGTGAAGATACTTCTCCTGACATAATTGCAGATGAAGTATCAGTATTAGTATCAGTTGATGAAACTTCTTCACTGGTGCTTTCATTTTCTTTTGTCTGTGTTGATTCTTCAACCTTAGCAGTTGTAGATTTTCCATTCTTATCTGCGTTCTTAGACTTAGAACAGCCTTTCATAGAAACTGATATTATTACAATAATAATGATAAGTAAAGCAGCCGCTGCACAGGCGAGAATAATACGGTTTCTTCTTACCTGACGCTGTCTGCGAGTCAATCGTCTTTTAGTCATGATGAATTAATTCCTTTCAATTAAATTATTCAAAAGTAATTATTGCATTGTTTACTGGATATTTCAAGGATAAATGTGATAATATGTTTACTATATTGATATGTGAAAAGCGAGGACTAATATGTATACCAAAGAACAGTTAAAGAAGCAGTTAGAGAATATGGGGTTAACAGGAAATGAGACAATTCTTATTCATTCATCTATGAAATCTATCGGCGAAGTTGCAGGCGGGGCAGATACAGTGCTTGATGCATGGATTGAATATTTCGGACATGGACTTTTACTTCTTCCTACACATACATGGAAGAATATAAATTCGGACTCACCTGTATATAATCCTAAAGAAACACCATCATGTGTCGGACTGCTTACTAATATGTTTTTTAAAAGAGATGGAGTAATAAGGTCGCTTCATCCTACACACAGCATGGCAGGGATTGGAAAGAAAGCGGCAGGATATCTTGCAGGCGAGGAGAACAACAATACACCATGTACACCAGGCGGCTGTTATGACAGATTAAGAAGCTGTGGAGGGAAAGTTTTGCTTGTTGGAGTAGGACATGAGCGCAATACATTTATCCATAGTGTTGAAGAGGTACTTAATGTACCACACAGATTATCAGATAAGCCGATGAAGTTACAGATTGTAATGCCTGATGGCAGCATTAAGGATTCATATATGAGAAAGCATTACAACGCAGACCAGCCTCACATATCAGAGGATTTCGTTAAGCTTAATCAGGCATTTCTTGACTGTAAGGCTGTGCGTGAAGTGACATTTGGTGACGCAGAGAGCCTGCTGTGTGATGCACAGGCGGTGTTTGAAGTTGTAAGGCATGTCATTGCACCAGACCCTGAATGTATTGTGACGAGCAGTTCAATTCCAAAGGAGCGCTGGGAAGCACTTGTTAAGTAGTAATGTTTTCTGAGCAGTACTGCATCGCAAAATCTATAAATAACTGGGCACTGTGGCTCAAGAAATTCCCCTTCTTCCATACGATTCCGATATTAACATCAATCGGTGGTTCAAGGGGAATTCCTTTATATTGCTTGAAATGAGGCAGCATATCTGAGAAAAGGAAACAACCGCAGCTTCCGTTGTCAATGAATTTCAATGTAGTATATAACTGGCTGCTTCGCATAATAATTCTCGGGTTAAGCTTTAGCTGGTCAAATCTGTTTTTCAAAAGCTCATTCTGCACAGAGTCCACATTAAACATAAGCAGATTCTCATCTCTGAAGTCTTCAATTGTCATACATTTTTTCTTAGCCATAGGATGTTTCTTAGAGACAACGTACATAAGCTGTTCTTTAGCAAGAATACAGCTTTCGAATTTATCTATATTAAATTGCTCCATATTAACAATTGCAAGGTCAAGCTTTTCATCCTGTACGAGATCACATGCACGCACAGAGCCGAATTCATCGAGCTCTGTCTGGATATCAGGATGATTCTGTTCAAATGCATTAAGTACTTCAGGGAAAAAGATTGTACTGAACATAGGTGGTATTCCTATCTTAAGAACTGGAACACGGTTGCCTAATTCTAAGAATTCATTCTGCATTTCTGTACTGTGTTTTAGCAGGTCTTTAGCTTTTTCATAAAATGTCTCACCGGCACTTGTTAGTTCCAGATGATTACCATTTCTTGCAAAAAGAATAATATTAAATTCAGCCTCGAGGTCTTTAATGGCAATCGAGATTGTAGGCTGCGTCACAAAAAGCTCTTCTGAGGCTTTGGTTATGCTGCGGGTGCGGCATGCAGTGCAGAAATATTTTAACTGATTAAGTGTCATAGCGCGCTTCCTCCTGTTAAATGTTGCAAAAATCAGTGCATTTTATACATATATTTTAGCATAAAAATTTTTTATTGAAACATAAAAATCGTTAAATTGTTTTTTTGCGAGAACAGAATTATACTTTAGTTACATTAAAGATGAGTCCGGACAGAAAGTTAATTAATAATATGTGAAAGGGGGAACGTTATGTCTCAAACCACAATAACATTACTGTTTTTATTGTTTGCTGTAGTCAGTTTCATACTTGAAAAGATTCCGCTGGGGCTTACAGCTACAATAGTTGCACTTGGTCTGAATCTTACCAACGTACTTACGGTAAAGGAAACATTTGCAGGATATGTAAACAGCAATGTAATACTGTGTGTCGGAATGTTCGTAGTCGGACAGGCACTATTTGAAACAGGTATGGCTAATAAAATCGGAGGTATTGTTACTAAATTTGCCAAATCTGAAAAGATACTTATTATTGCGATAATGTTAATCGTAGGAATTATGTCAGGGTTCCTTTCTAATACGGGAACAGCAGCAGTACTTATCCCTGTTGTCTGTGGAATAGCAGATGAATCAGGATATTCAAGAAGCCGTCTGTTAATGCCTCTGGTATTCGCAGCAGCACTTGGGGGAAACCTTTCAATAATTGGAGCACCGGGAAATCTTATGGGTGTAAATGCTCTTGAAGAATTAGGGCTTTCAACAAGCTTCTTCATGTATGCACCGATTGGAATACCAATGCTTATATGTGGAATTATCTATTTCATTGTAATAGGCTGCAGGCTTCTTCCAGATAAGAAGGTTATTACAGAGGATGCCCCAGAGCATACAAAAGATTTCAGCAATGTTCCAAAATGGAAACAGGCAATGTCACTTATTGTGTTAATTCTTGTTATTCTTGCCATGATATTTGAGGATAAGATAGGAATTAAGATACAGGTTTCAGCATGTCTCGGAGCAGTAATACTTGTTCTTGCAGGTGTTATATCTGAGAAGGAAGCGCTGAAGTCAATTGATTTAAAGGTTGTACTGTTATTCGGTGGTTCACTTGCACTTGCAAGTGCTCTTGAAAAAACAGGAGCAGGAACACTTATAGCAGATAAGATTGTTGGAATTATGGGTTCTAATCCAAGTCCTATAGTTCTTTTGCTTGTGATATTCGTAGTCACATGTGTACTTACGAACTTCATGTCCAATACAGCAACAACAGCGCTTATGGTTCCAATTGCCGTATCACTGGCAGAGAGCCTTAACGCAGATCCAAGAGCGGTAGTAATTGCTACAGTTATTGCAGGATCATGTGCATACGCAACACCAATCGGAATGCCGGCTAACACAATGGTAGTTGGCGTTGGCGGATATAAGTTCAAGGATTATGTAAAATCAGGACTTCCGCTTATACTCGTATCGTTTGTGCTGTGTATGATTTTGTTACCAATATTATATCCGTTCTATCCATAGGAGAAGAATGGGTCAGCAAAAGTAAATATATGTCTGCATTATAAAGCATGCAGGTAGAAGAAAGGAACAGGTATTTATATGAACAAAGAAGAGAGCGTAAAGCTGATGACAGACAAGATGGCTAAATTTGTTGGCCATATCGGTAAAAAGTTACCAGATGATGTAATTGCAAAGCTTGAGGAGCTTGCAGCCCAGGAAACAGCACCACTTCCTAAGGTTTTATATGAGACAATGACTAAGAATCAGGGACTTGCAGTATCACTCGACAGACCTAGCTGTCAGGATACAGGTGTATTACAGTTCTGGGTTAAATGTGGAACTAACTTCCCGCTTATTAATGAGCTGGAGGGATTGTTAAAGGAAGCTGTTGTACAGGCAACATTTGCAACACCATTAAGACATAACTCTGTTGAAACATTTGACGAGTACAACACTAAGAGAAATGTTGGTAAGGGAACTCCAACAGTATTCTGGGATATCGTTCCTAATGACGACCACTGCGAGATATATTCATACATGGCAGGCGGCGGCTGTACACTTCCAGGTAAGGCAATGGTTCTTATGCCAGGTGCAGGTTATGAAGGAATAACAGATTTCGTACTTGACCAGATGACAAGCTATGGACTTAATGCATGTCCTCCACTTCTCGTAGGCGTAGGCGTTGCAACATCTGTTGAGACAGCAGCACTTCTTTCTAAGAAGGCACTTATGAGACCAATCGGTTCACATAATGAGAATGAAAATGCAGCTAAGATGGAGAAGTTACTTGAAGACGGAATCAATGCTATCGGACTTGGACCTCAGGGTATGGGCGGTAAATTCTCCGTTATGGGAGTTAATATTGAAAATACAGCAAGACATCCATCAACAATTGGTGTAGCTGTAAATGTAGGTTGCTGGTCACACAGAAGAGGTCATGTAATATTTGATAAAGACTTAAATGCAGTATGTGATACACATTCAACAATAGACCTGAACGCATAGGAGGATTAGAAAATGGTAGAAATCAGAGGCGATAAAAAGGTTCTTGTTACACCAGTAAGTGCAGAGGACTTAAAGGATATTAAGATTGGTGACATTGTATGGCTTGACGGAGATTTAATGACATGCCGTGATGTTGCACACAGAAGACTTGTAGAATATGGAAGAGAGCTTCCTTATGATATTAAGGACAAGGCAATATTCCATGCAGGTCCTATCGTAAGAAAGATTGAAGGAACAGAGAATGATTATGAGATGGTATCTGTAGGACCAACAACATCAATGCGTATGGAGAAATTCGAATACGAATTTACTAAGCAGACAGGTGTAAGAGTAATTGTAGGAAAAGGTGGAATGGGTCCTAATACAGAGAGAGCATGTAAGGAATTTGGTGCTATCCACTGCGTATTCCCTGCCGGATGTGCTGTAGTAGCAGCAACAGAGGTTGAAAGAATTGCTGAGCATCACTGGGATGAGCTTGGTATGCCAGAAACATTATGGTGCTGTAAGGTTAAGGAATTTGGACCGCTTATAGTATCAATAGATGCTAATGGTGACAACCTATTTGAACAGAATAAGGTTACATTCAATGAAAGAAAAGAAGAAGCCAAGAAGGCAATATATCCTAATGTCAAATTCATAAAATAAATATACATAAAAACAGGGGCGGCAGACCTTTATGGTCTGTCGCCCCAACTCCTTTATACGGAATATTATCTTATACCAAAGATAAGGTACAGTAAATTGTAGTTATAGAACATTACTGCTGCAACGAGTGAAACAGTAGACATAATCTTGATAAGGATATCAAGAGATGGTCCTACAGTATCCTTTAATGGATCACCTACAGTATCACCAACAACGGCTGCATCATGTGCTGGAGAGCCTTTGCCCTGTCCTTCGATAGCACCTGATTCAATGTACTTTTTACCGTTATCCCATGCACCACCAGCGTTACCTGTAAAGATAGCAAGCATGATAGCTGAAAGAGTAGCACCTATAAGAAGACCGCCTACGAAGTAAGGTCCGAAAAGGAATCCGGCAATTACAGGGAAGATGATTGAGATGATAGCTGGCATACGCATTTCTTTTAATGCACCCTGAGAAGATATCTCAATACATGTCTTATAGTCTGGTTTAGCCTTTCCTTCAAGGATACCAGGAATGTCTCTGAACTGTCTTCTTACTTCTTCAACCATTTTACGGGCAGCATTGGCAACGGCTTCAATAAGCATACCTGAGAACAGATATGGAAGAGCACCACCAACTAAAGCACCGGCAAGAATAAGTGGGTTAGTGAAGTTAAGGTCGAGGCTGCTTCCCTCTGGCTGGAATGCATAAAGGAAACTAACCATAAGTGAAAGTGCTGCAAGTGAAGCTGAACCGATAGCAAAGCCTTTACCGATGGCAGCAGTTGTGTTACCAACGGAATCAAGCTTATCAGTAATTTCTCTTACCTCAGGTTCGAGCTCTGACATCTCTGCAATACCACCGGCATTATCAGAGATTGGTCCATAAGTATCAACAGAAACAGTTGCTGATACGAATGAAAGCATACCTACGGCAGCCATAGCAATACCGAACATGCCTGAAACTGCGTATGAAACATAAGTTGTAATACCTAAAACAATAAGTGGGTACATACAAGACTTCATACCAACTGAAAGCCCCTGTGTAATAGTTAAAGCTGCACCTTCCTTAGAAGCCTGTGCAATTGTCTGTGTTGGCTTGTAATCATAACTTGTATAGTATTCTGCGATACCACCGATGATAACACCACTCACTACGCCAAGTGAAGCAGCAATCCAAGGTGATATGAAACCAATGTTAAATCCTGCAACCTTAAGAATATCTGCATTCTCGCCATTGAATAACAGATATGTAGCAACGAATCCGCCGATAATTGTAATTCCGGCAGCACTCCATGTTGAGATATTAAGATCTCTGTGAGGATTATCAGAACCATTCTTTAAGAGAACATAAGCGATACCAAGAATAGATGCGATAAGTCCGATTGCAGCGAATACAAGTGGGAAATACATCATCTTAGAGAGCATTTCGTCTGAAACTTCAAGGTTATTAGCTACATTTGAAAGGTAAAGACTTACTGCAAGAATAATTGCTGAAGATATAGCTCCAACAAATGATTCAAGAAGGTCAGAACCAAGTCCGGCAACATCACCTACATTATCACCAACGTTATCTGCGATAGTGGCAGGATTTCTTGGATCATCTTCAGGAATGTGTGCTTCTGTCTTACCAACAAGGTCAGCTCCCATATCAGCTGCCTTAGTATATATACCGCCACCAACACGGTTGAACATAGCAACAATAGAGCAGCCAAGTGCGTAGCATGAAAGACACTGTGTGAATACATGAGCACCACGGAGAGCCTCAATGTCAAGCATGTTAAGACCAAATCCAAATATGATGTATACAAGGAAAAGTCCTAAAAGTGCGAAACCGCCAACGCAGAGACCCATAACTGAGCCACCTTTTAAAGCTACCTTAAGTGTTGAACCAATGTTCTTAGTGTTGCGGGCTGTATTAGAAACTCTTACATTAGCGTAAGTAGCAATCTTCATACCTACCCAGCCTGCTGATGCACTCATGATAACACCAATCATGAAACATACAGATGGCTCCCAGCTGAATTCTCCATACTGGACAGTGAATATAGCTGCAAATGCGATTGCAATAATAACAACTACTACTGCAATGATTTTGTACTCGTATGTAATAAATGCGTTAGCACCAACTCTTATGGCTGCTGCGATTTCTTTCATACGGTCAGTTCCTTCATCAAGTTTCTTAACACCGATGAAGTTGAATGCTGCATAACCGAGCGCAAGCAGGGCTGCAACGATGACTAGAATTAATAAAGCTTCCATGTTTTTCTCCTCGTTAAAAAATTATGTCCGTTACGCGTGCCTGTAGAGATAATAAATGTGGCGTCATTTATTATCATACTTCAAAACACCAACTTGTTAAAGTTTACTAAAAAACATTATGAAAGTCAAATTGAATTATGCATATTCACTATATAATTATGTTAAATTATTTAATGAAAGCGATAGGGGCACAATTGCTTAATTATTAAGAATAAGATATAATTAATGCTTAAATAAGGCACTATATATAAAATTAATTGAAAGGATAGTTTACCCTATGAAAATGAAATTAAGAAAATTAATGCAGCAGGCTGCATCATATATCGAGATTGTATTATCTGCATTTTTACTGATGGTTATAATATTTCTTGCAGGGGAATTTATTGTCGAAAGCGTGATGGGGATAGGATATGATAACGCCACGCTTGAGTATTTTCTTGAAAAAGTTATGACATTTGCAATTGGAGTTGAGTTTGTAAAGATGCTCTGCACTCATACTCCGGGTACGGTTATTGAAGTTCTGCTTTTTGCTATTTCAAGACAGATGATAGTAGGACATGTATCAGGTTTTGAGGTACTGGCTGGGGTGGCTGCAATTGCGGGATTATTTGCAACACATAAGTTTCTTTACGCTAAATCATTTGGAACTGAAGAGAAAGAAGAAAAACAAGATAAGTAGAAAAGGAAGTCTAAAAATGTATAGTTCATTTTCAAAGAAGTTTAGGCAGATTAAACCTTACGATAATTATAATGTCACAGATGTACCATGGCATGAGGCTATGGTGGCAGGTAATGGAAGGCTTGGCGTGCTTGAATCATGTGCGCCTATAGAGGACAGTCTTATATATCAGAATGTTGAATTTGTCATGCCATCGGAAGAGCCAAGACATGTGCCTTACGATGTTACAGCACAGTTAGATGAAGCCAGACAGTCAGTTATTAATTTTGATGATACATGGAATATACATGATAGAAAAAGAACGAATATGTACTGTTATCATCCAGGCCATATGATAAGACTGACACTTGAAGGAGAGCCGGATATTTCTGGTTACAGAAGATGGACAGATTATAAGACTGGTACAATAAATACTACATTTAAATCAGACGGAGCTTCTGTTTCAAAAAGTACATATGTATCGAGAAAACAGAATGTGATTATAACTAAAATAATATCTGAAAAGTCTGTGAATATGTCGATATCAACAGATGATTTTGAGTCTATGCCGAAATTCGGAGTTCAGAAGAACAATATCCCTGCGCCTGAAAGAAATATGCTGTATTCAAGATTTGTAAGAGATAACATAATAGGTACGGTTGTGCATTATCCTGAATATGAGGGAAGTGAGCTTGCAAAGGGTGGATTTGCAGGTGTTACAAGGATATTGACAGATGGTGATATGAGGGTTTCATCAAAGCCTAAAGACAGCCGGGCGTACACTTGTATTGATGAGACTGCGCCGGTTATTAATATATCACATGCAGAGAGTATAACACTTATAACTTACACAGACTGGACAGATGATTTGGGGGAATATTGTGAGTTCAGGGACAGAGTTAATGGCAAGGATACATTTGCACTGGTAGACAAATGTATTAACAAAGTTAACAGTGTCAATATAACGGAAGAACCGGTAAGCTTAGATCATAAGAATATAGAGCTTAAGCTTGACGGCGGATATTTTTGCGAGTCTGCTAATGAAGAACTGCTTGACTTGCAGAAAAATGAATATGACATTATGCCTCATCTGCTGGAAAAATTATATTATAACGGTCTGTATGGAATGCAGGCATGCGCAGGAACGACAGCACCAAGACTCAGCGGCTTGTGGGTTGGTGAGTGGAATCTGTTGTGGAGAAGTGCGTACACAATGGATGCCAATGTTAATATTCAGGTTTCGGGAATGAATGGCTCAGGGTTGTATGAAGCAGGTGTTGGTTATATGTGGTTTATTCTGCGGCAGATACCTGACTGGGTTAACAATGCAGCAATGGTGTATGGAATGAAGGATGCAGTGCTTATTCCGGTTAATACTGATGGACACAGGGCAATGATGGTAGAGTACGATATTAATTATCCATTCCAGTACTGGAATGCCGGTGCTGGCTGGATGCTTATTCCTATTTATGAATTCTTACAGACTTACGGCGACGCTGTGATAACAACTTTTGATGCGTCGCTGATTAAGATGTACGGCAAAGATACATTTGATGTAAGAAAAGATGTATATGAGCCACTTCTAAAAAAAGCCTATAATTTCTGGAAACAGATAGGAAATCCTGAGTATTATACAGATACAGACGGTAATGCAAGGTATGAGAAGGGAAAATGCAGCCTTAATGCGGGGGAGCATTATCTTATTATTCCATCATTTTCACCGGAGAATAAGCCTCTTGGATATCATAGTGCGATTACTGCCAATGCAGCAATGGATATCTCTGCGGCTAAAGATGTAATTAATATGTATATTGAGATGATTAATAAAGAGATGGCTGAAGAGAATAGGACTGCAGCAATGCAGGCTGTATCAGAGGCGGAAGCACTCTTAAGATTGTTACCTGATTTTATGTATGATGAGTCAGGTGCAGTTAAGGAATGGTCTATGAAGGAGTATGGCGAGAACAATGCACACAGGCATATAAGCCATCTTTATCCGGCATGGCCGGCTTTGCAGACTCAGCATGATAGTAAGTTAGCAGCTGCGTGTCGTCAGGCAGTTATTAACAGAAACCATGAGAATAAAGGAAAAGATGATACCGCTTCACATGGCTGGATACATAAGGCGTTAGTAGAGGCTCGTCTTAAAAATGCAGATGCTGTATATGATACGCTTAATCTGCTTGTGCACAGTGACATATTTTACACAACATTATTTACAGACCACAATACTGACAGGAGCAAAGGTGTATATTGTACAGATACTGCATTTGGACTGGTTGGAATTATTAATGAAATGCTTGTATATTCGGATGAACACACAATTGAACTGCTTCCGGCATGGTCAGACAAGCTTGGAAGCGGCATGGTTAAGGGACTTCGTACAAGATGCGGAATAACTATTGATGAACTTAAGTGGGATGTTGATAAGAAGAAAGTGTATGTAAGTCTTGACTGGGGTAATGCTGATGAAATTAATATAGTATGCGGGAAATACGAGATTGAAAAAATCGGACATGAAAGGCAGAGCTGATGATAACTACAACTTTATGTTATATAGAGAAGGACGGGAAGTATCTTATGCTTCACAGGGTGAAAAAGCATAATGATATTAATGAAGGTAAATGGATTGGAGTAGGCGGACATGCTGAGAATCAGGAGACTCCTGAGGAATGTCTTGTGCGTGAGGTAAAGGAAGAAACAGGTCTTACGCTTACTTCATACAGATTCCGCGGGCTTGTAACATTTATAAGTAATGAATGTGAGCCAGAGCTTATGTGTGTATTTACGGCAGATGGCTTTACAGGTGAGCTTATTGAATGTGATGAAGGAGAACTGGCTTGGGTTGATAAAGAAGAAGTTCCCGAGCTTCCGACATGGGAGGGTGACAGGGTATTTCTTAACCTTCTTCTTTCGGGAGAGGAGAGATTTTTCTCGATAAAGCTTAAGTATGAAGGCAGCAGACTTATGGAAAAACAGGTCAATCTGTATTAAAATACAGGTTTGAATATATTCAAGAGCCAAGTGGATGTCCAAAAAGTCCGCGCGGGTATAACCGATTGGACCTAGAAGCGAATAGAAGGTAAGTGAAAGTCCAAATCGACTGCGAGAAAGTGGCAGATTGGACATCGAGATAGAGAAAAGGCATCTCTTGAAAAGTTTATTGTTTATGTTAAAAAGAAAAATGAGGGCATTTGGATTGCAAGGGATTAACTTGCAATTCAAATGCCCTGATTGGTTATACACGATTTTTAATATTTAATTACTTAGGTCTTACAGTAAGTCTCTTGATAAGCCCATCTTCTGTTACTTCACGGACTGTAGCGATGGCCATGATGTTGTAACCGCCGAAGTTAGCGATGAATTCTGCCTGGGTAGAATTCACAACTTCACCATCTAAGATAGAGTATTTGCGGAAGCCGAACTTGTTACGGAAGAACATGTTGATAGCTTCACGTCCATATATATGATATTCGTTCTGGGCTGCTGAGTTAGTACAATAATCATTGATTATTCCGTCTGGAGAAAAGAGATTGGCAAGTCCTGCGTAATCTTTGTTTTCCATTGCTTCTACATATTTTTCAATTGCTGTCATGTTTAATGCCCTCCTTAATTAATATACTTTCTCTGTGTTTAATAATGCGTCTGTTCCACCATCAACGAACATGATATTTCCATTGACGCCTCTTGCTGAATCTGAAGCAAGGAATACCATAACCTCAGCAATTTCCTCTGGAGCCATGAGGCACTCCTGACCGTACTTGGTTGGGATAGGAAGGGCATTAAGAGCCATCTTTGCTGTAGTGCTCATTGTTGCAGTCATGGCTGTGTGTACATTACCAGGAGCAACAGCATTTATACGGACACCATTGGCAGCCCATGTTGCAGATACACGGCGTACCCATCTTGCAAGTGCGTATTTAGTAGAAACATAAAGACTGTTTCCTACTGAAAGGTTAGTGCTGTCCATAGAAGAAATAAGGCTTAATACACGCTTTTCATCACCGATGTTATTAAGAAGATCAACGATATCCTTACGGCCTGCACCCTGTGAAATTGTGTTAGAAACAGTTACAACACAGCTTCCGTGCTTCTTCTTTAAAAGGTCATATACACCATTTGCAACGGCTACTGTTCCGAAGTAGTTAAGAGAGATAATGAGTCCGAGATTACCGCATGCGCCTGAAACACCAGCGTTGCATATCATTCCGTCAAGTCCGTCAGGGCACATAGTATGTAACTGATCAACAGCAGACTGTCTGCCTTCCTGCGATGCAAGGTTTACGCAGATGTCACCGTCTTTAAGATCAATATTAATTACCTTATGTCCCTGCTGTATTAACAATTCTTTAGTTTTCGCACCGATACCGCTTGAAGCACCAGTAATAGCATAGATTCCCATAGTATTTCTATTCCTCCTTGTTTTTCGAAGAAAAATCCGAACCCTTCAGGTGAGGAGAGGGATTTTCCTCCTTGTTTTTTGCTTATGAGCTTATTATAATTAGAACTGATATTTTTTAAATATCCAAAACACATATATAATAGGAGACCAGATTTGCTTACATATGATTTAGATAAACGCGGAAACAAAACAATGTACGAATATCTGTATGAACTGATTAAGGAAGATATATCTGACGGGAAGCTTAAGGCTGATGAGAAGCTGCCATCAAAGCGAGGGTTTTCACAGCATTTGCAGATAAGTGTCAAGACGGTGGAGAACGCATATGAGCAGCTTCTTCTGGAAGGTTATATCCGATCTGAGGAAAAAAGAGGGTATTATGTTAATAAGATTGCCGTGGTTACAGGTGGTGCACCAGGGTATGCTGCTCCTGTGAAAAGATTCCAGGAGGAGACTTATCTTGCTGATTTGACGGCAAATAATATCCGGTATGATAGATTTCCATTTGCTACATGGGCAAAGGTTATGAGGGAAACCCTGACCGATTATAACACTTCTCTTCTTAAGACTGTACCTTTTAACGGTGTGCTGCAGCTTCGTGAAGCAATTGCAGACCATCTTAACAGATACCGTGGAATGCAGGTTTCAGCAGACCATATTATTATAGGGGCCGGAACGGAATATCTGTATAACAGGCTGTTACAACTCTTAGGTCCAGATGTGAAGTTTGGTGTTGAGAATCCCGGATACCGTAAGATTACCAAGATATATGATGAAAATGGTGTGGATTGGGATTATGTTAATATTGATGATAAGGGTATGAAAGTCGATGAACTTAGAATGAAAGACATAAATGTAGCACATGTAAGTCCTGAACATCATTTTCCAATTGGCCTTGTTATGCCGGTTGCAAGAAGACAGGAACTGCTTAATTGGGCGGCGGAGGAGCCAGGCAGATATATAATAGAGGATGATTTTGACTGTGAATTCCGTATGCAGGGCAAACCAATTCCGTCCATTCAGTCGAGAGACAGAAGTCACAGGGTAATATACATGAATACATTTTCAAAGACAATGGTTCCTTCGCTTAGAATAGGATATATGGTGCTGCCAGAAAAGCTGATGGAAAAATACATCTCAACAATGAATTTTTATTCGTGTACGGTGTCGGGCTTTGAACAGTATGCGATGGCGGCATTTATTGAGAAGGGATACTTTGAGCGCCACATTAAGAGGCTTGTCAATGATTACAGGGGACGCCGTGAAAAGATTTGCAGGATGTTTCGTGAATCAAGGCTTAATGAAATCAGTACAATATATCAGGACGATGCGGGAACACATTTCCTGCTGCATGTGAAGACTTCCTTAAGTGATGTTGAGATTAAATGGGCAGTCAGGCAGAAGGGGATTCTGATTAACTGCCTTTCAGAGTATTGTTTCGCTGATGCGGATAAGTACCACGGAATACTTGTAATTCATTATTCGGATATGGACGAAGCAACTCTTAAGCTTGTAATTGCTGCTTTTGAGGAAATATTCCTGTGAAAAATGTGATGCAAAGCATGAATAGCATAATTAAATATATGAAAAAAGGAATCCCATAAGCAGAAAGGCAATACCTCCCTGCTCACAGGATTCCTTTTATTATAATATCTTAATCAGCCGATTCCGCCAAGAACAATTCCAAGTATAAGAACAAGGAAACATATAGGGCAGAAAATATATTTGCATATAGGATAGAATTTATCAGTTAATTTCTTATCGCGACCGGTATTAACCTGAGTTTCAACATATTTCTTACCACATACCCAGAAGAACATAATTCCGGCAAGACCTGCACCAAGTGGGCAGATGTAGATAGAAAGTATATCCATCCATCCAGAGACAATTCCCTGAATACATATTGAAACTACAAGTGCTATTACAGCGATTATGGCACAAGATGCCTTTCTTCCAAGATGAAGCTTTTCCTGAATAGTTGCAATAGGTGCTTCATACAGGTTGATTAAAGAAGAAAGTCCTGCCATAAATACAGCAACGAAGAATATAATTGCGACTATGTATCCGCCTGGCATTGATTTAAAAAGTGCCGGGAGGAAGATAAACATAAGTCCGGGACCACCCTGATTAAGCTGGGCACCGGTTGTTGCCATTGCAGGAATGATAACAAGAGCTGCGAGCAAGGCTGCTATAGTATCGAACAGAGCAACGCGTCCGGCAGCAGCAGGGATATCTTCATTATCTGAAAGATAAGAACCATATATAAGAGTACCATTACCAGCAACAGAAAGAGAGAAGAATGCCTGGCCAAGAGCGAATATCCATGTCTTAGGGTCAGCAAATGCCTTAGGGTCAACTCTGAAAATGTATTTGTAGCCTTCTATTGCACCAGGCTGGAAAGCAACATATATTCCAAGTACAGCAAAAAGAATAAAGAAAACAGGCATCATGATTTTATTGGCCTTTTCAATTCCGCGTCCGACACCGAACATAAGGATAATAATACCAATAACAAGAGCTACAATCTGCCATACATTATTACCAAATGCGCTTGCCATACTTCCAAATGAAGCAGCAAAGCCTTCTGTGTCAGCAGATGCAAGTGTCTTTCCTGTAAAAGCTCCAATCATGTACTTAAGAATCCAGCCCATTACAACAGTGTAACCAATTGCCATTGCAAGTGCGCCAAGTACTGGAATAAAGCCGATAGCCTCACCAAGCTTTCTCTTATTCTTAGTTTCGCATGCATATCCAAATGCATCAACAGGTCCTGACTTAGTAGCACGACCAAAACTCATTTCTCCGATAACACCAGTGAAACCAATAAGTGCAACGAATATGAAATATGGTATCAGGTATGATCCACCGCCATACATTGATACTCTTGTTGGGAACATCCAGATATTACCCATACCAACGGCAGAGCCGATACAGGCAAGGATGAATCCCCATTTGTTGTTAAAAGAATCTCGTTTTTTCATAAAACAATTCCCCCGCATATATTTTGCCAGACAGCAATATATTTAATATACAGTATATTTGCGAATATGTAAAATAATTATCTGAAATTATATTTTATTATTAAATCATTCTTTGACAATACTATATTAATCGTGATATCATTTATCATTATATGCATAGTTATAATTTAACAATATATAGGCAGGTAGGCACATGACAATTAAAGAATGCTATGATGCGATGGGAGCAGATTATCAGAATACTTTGAATAGATTTCCAAATGAGGCTTTTATTAAAAAATTTGTATTGAAATTTTTAGATGACAACAGCTACGCCAATCTTAAAGAGGCTATAGCTGCTGGAAATGTAGAAGAAGCATTCAGGGCAGCACATACACTTAAGGGAGTATGCTTAAATCTTGGGTTTGATAATCTTTATAAGGCGAGTTCAGCTATTACAGAGATTTTTCGTGCAGGAGAACTTGCAGGAGCTGAGGAAGCATTTGAAGAAGTTGAGAAACAGTACAATATAACAGTGAATGCAATTAAGGCTATGTAGAGAATTATTAGCGGCGAATGCGGTTTGTTTAATATCAGAACGCACTTTTTTCACAATTTTAATGTGTGAAAAAGGGTGCGTTTTTTGTCAATATATGTTACTATGTTGCTAGTTATAAATGTATTGAATTGGAGATGCATATGAAGACGAAAAAGTACGAATCAATTATGAATAAAGCAATGAAGGCAGCAATGAATTATGAAAATCCAGATGATCAGATTAATGAATTTATCAGATTTTTTGGAGAACATATCGGGTCTGAAAGAATATACATATTTGAAGATAATATTAGAAAAAAGGTTACTAATAATACTTATGAGTGGTGTGCGGATGGGATTGAGCCTCAGATAAAGTTTCTTCAGAATGTAGATATGTCAATTATAGACTGGTGGTATACATCATTTAATGATGGAAGAAATATTAGTACTAAGGATATTGAGGAGATTAAGGATGAATATCCTGCAGCATATGAACTGCTCAAAGTTCAGAATGTAAAGAGCCTGGCAGTAAGTCCATTCAGATATAAGGACGAGATATATGGCTTCTTTGGTGTTGACAATCCACCAGAAAGTGAGATGGACGAGATTTCGCGCTTTCTTGATATGATAGGCACATTTTTAGTACTGCTATTAAAACAGAGAAATGTATTTAAAAAATCCAAGCGTGAGGCTATGTTCAGTGCATATTCAGCACTTGCCGGAATATATCTGTCAATGCATATTATCAATTTAAAGACAGGGGAATTTCATGAAATAAAGTCAACAGATTTCATAAGGGATAATATGATAAAAGGCGAGCATACTTTTGCAGAACAGATAAATAGTGTAATGAAGATTCTTCCTTCCAGAAAGTATGTAGAAAGTGTACTTGAATTTGTTGATATATCAACACTTCCGGAGAGAATGAAGAACAAGACTACGATTGTTCATGAATTCCTTGGAAATTACTCTGGATGGTGTCGTGAAAGATTCATAAGGGTAGATGAGGATAGCAACGGAGAACTGTGGCATGTTGTATATGCCGTTGAAGTTATCGATGCAGAGAAACGTAAGGAGAACAGGCTTTTATATCTTTCAGAAACAGACCTTATGACGGGAATAAGAAATAGAGGAAGCGGAGAGGAAGCAATTACAGACCTTATTAAGGAAGGAACTAAGGGGCTTATGTGCCTTCTTGATTGTGATAAGTTCAAGAATGTTAACGATACATATGGACATGTTGTCGGGGATGCAGTAATTATAGCGGTTGCAAGAAGTCTTCAGAGTGTATGCAGGGAACATGATATATGCATGCGCCTGGGAGGTGATGAATTTGCAATGTTCATCCCGGGAATAACAGAAACTAAAGATGCTGAAAGCTTCACGATGAGAGTATTTGCAAAGCTTAAGGACATAAGAATTCCAGAGATGGGAGATGAGAAGATATATGTAAGCATGGGTGAAGCGTTTTATAAAGGGGAAAAGGATATTGATTTTGATGAACTGTACAGACATGCCGACAGTGCCATGTATAAGAGCAAGAATAATACAGGCTACTGTGCGACACTTGAATGCGTAACTAAGACATTTTAATCAGTTGTATGCTTTAAGAAATTAATAAGCTTTTTGGCTGCAATGCTTTCAGTATGTTTTGATTCGCGTATAAGAACAATATCTCTGTCAGGTGCGGATTCGTATAGATTTACAGGAAATATTTCACCACGCATTATATATTCAGAGGCAAGTTCCTCCGGATAGAAGCCAAGCCCTAAGTTTGCCTGAACCATTGCAAGAACCTGATCTGTAGTTGAAGCCTCCAGGTCAAGGTTAAAGTGAAGATTGTTGTCATAGAAGAATTTGGTGTAGTGGTCATGTGTACCGGTACCTTCTGCCAGACTTATGAAAGGATAATCCTGCAATTCTTCCAGATGAATTATTTTATTATCCGGCTGACTGTATTTTGGACCTGCAATAAGTATATCATGGAATGAGCATAGACTTTCAGATTTCATATCGCCAGTTAAATTGACAGGTGTGGTTACGACAGCAAAGTCTACCAGACCGGCTTTTAGAGCATTAACAGCCTGATTAGTAGAGTGGTTGGTAAGCTTTATCTTGACATCGGGAAAAAGTTCTGTGAATTTCTCAAGTTTTTTAAGAAGGAATATTCTAAGAGCAATCTCGCTTACTCCTATGCATATTGTACCACCGGACAGACTTTTGCTTTTGATAATGGCATTCTCAGCGTCTTCAAGCTGTTTCATTGCGATTGATACATGAGAATACAATGTATTTCCTTCAGGTGTAAGAGTGATGCCTTTGTGAGAACGGTTAAGCAGCTTGCAGTCAAGTTCACTTTCTAATATATTCATGCAGCGGGTTATGTTAGGCTGGTTATTGTCGAGCATGCGGGCTGCTTTTGAAAAACTCTTATATTTTGCAACATAGTAAAATATTCTGTAATAATCTAAGGTCATAGTAATTCTCCAATATATAATTATGATATAAGTGACATATTAAATATACATTTTACATATCGAAAATGCAATACTATAATATAGAAAAAGATGAAAGAAGGCATCGGTATGTTATTTAAGAAAAAGACATTAGATGAAAAAATGGAGAAATATGTAAAGCACCATGACTGGTATGCTATACAGGAAGTAATTACAGGAAGTAAAGAAGAAAAGATTGCAGCAGCTAAGGCTCTTGGTGCAAGTGATGATCAGACCAGTGTGGACTTGCTGTTAAGATTTATTGATGATGCAGATGATGATGTTGTATTCGCAGCATGTGAGTCGTTAAGAAAAGTTGGTTCTGAGCATGATACAGCGGATTTACTTGCAAGAATGCAGAAGATTCCGGAAGACAGACAGACTATAAGGGAAGAAATAGGAAAGACTGTCCAGGAGCTTCATCACAGACCTTAAAACATATATTTGCCAGTTGTTTACATAATGAAAAAACCATGGGTGCAAATCAAGAATTTACTTGATTTGTACCCGTTTTTGATATTAAATAGGAAGTGGTTGCATAGTTGTTGGACGGTGTAACGAAGGATGTTAATTGCGGAGGTTGGATATGTCTGGTAAATCAGAAAATATAATAGAACTTAAACATATCAGTAAGGTATATAGTGATAATGGATTTAAGGCGGTTGATGACTTTAATCTTGAAGTAAAGCGGGGGGAATTTGTAACATTTTTAGGACCATCAGGATGTGGAAAGACAACCACACTAAGAATGATAGCAGGATTCGAACTTCCGACAGACGGACAGATACTTCTTAACGGAGAGGATATATCACAGCTTCCAGCTAATAAAAGACCGATTAATACCGTGTTTCAGCGTTATGCGCTGTTTCCACATATGAATATATATGAAAATATTGCATTTGGACTTAAGTTAAAGAAGCTTCCTAAAGAAGAAATAAGAAAAAAGGTTAAGCATGTTCTTGATATGGTTGACCTTGAAGGATTTGAGGACAGAAAGATATCTACGTTGTCAGGCGGACAGCAGCAAAGAATTGCAATTGCAAGAGCACTTGTCAATGAGCCAGAAATTCTTATGCTTGATGAACCTCTGGGGGCACTTGATTTAAAGATGCGTAAGGAGATGCAGATTGAGCTTAAGAATATGCATGACCAGCTTGGAATTACATTTATATATGTAACACATGACCAGGAAGAGGCACTTACAATGTCTGATAAGATTGTTGTCTTATCAGAGGGTAAGATTCAGCAGATAGGAACTCCTGAGGATATATATAATGAGCCTAAGAATGCTTTTGTTGCTGACTTTATTGGAGAGAGCAATATTTTCAAAGGTATTATGACAGGACACATGAAAGTAAGATTCTGTGGCGGAGAGTTTGTCGGAATGGATGATGTTCCAGAGGGAACTTTAGTTGACGTTGTTATAAGACCAGAAGATGTAATTATTACAAAGCCGGAGGATGGAACTGTTGTTGGTGAAGTTACTTCAGTTATATTCAAGGGAATGCATTACGAGGTTGCTGTTGAATCCGGAAAGTATGAGATGATAATAAGAACTACCAGGTGTTATCATGTCGGTGATACAGTAGGAATGCAGCTTGAGCCTGATGGAATTCATGTAATGCTTGCAGAGGACCATACCACAAGTTTTGTTACAACAATTAATGGAGATTATACGCTCGACTTTAATGGCAAGATAATAAGCTGTGATTTAACACAGGTTATTCCTAAGACTAAGATGTCAGATGGAGTGCTTGTTGATGAGAACGGTGAAAATGTAGATGTTTCAAAGTTCAGGGTTGTTGTTTCAATCCAGCCTGATGATATTGAAATGAGCGATGATGTAACAGCAGGTCTTGTATCAGGTAAGATTATTAATCTTATCTATAAGGGTGACCATTACAGTTATGTAATAAGAACTGAGTATGGACATGACCTTATTGTAGATGATGAATATCTCTGGAATATGGATGATCAGGTTGGTCTTATCATGCCTGAAGAGAAGATGAAATTCCAGTTGAAGAAGTAGGGGGATAGAAATATGTCTTTTTCACGCAAATATCTTGGAATCCCTTATGGGCTGTTTCTTATATTATTTGTTGCAGCACCACTGCTTGTCCTTGTATATTATGCATTTACTAATGGACAGGGACAATTCAGCATGGTTAATCTGCAGAATTTTTTTACAGACCCTAATACACTTGGAACTCTGTGTTACAGTCTTGTACTTGCATTTGTTGCAACTGCAGTCTGTCTTATAATTGCTTATCCTGTAGCGTATATACTTTCACAGAGTAAGTTAAAGAGAAAAGCGGTAATACTTCTGCTTTTTGTTATGCCTATGTGGATTAATTTCACATTAAGAATTACCGCACTTAAAGAGATATTATCAATGATTGAGGGAAATCTTGCGTATTATCCGTTTATCAATACGATAATAGGAATGACATACGATTTTCTTCCATTCATGATACTTCCGTTATATACAACGCTTTCAAAGCTTGATAAGAGTGTTATTGAAGCAGCATCGGATCTTGGTGCGGATAATTTCCAGACATTTATCAAGGTTATACTGCCATTGTCTGTTCCGGGAATTGTCAGTGGTGTGTCAATGGTATTCCTTCCGGCAATGACTAACTATGTAGTTCTTGATATGCTTTATAACAGCACATATATTATGGGTAGTCTGATTGGAAGTTATTTCAGTGCATATGACTGGCACAATGGCTCAATGATAGCACTGATACTTCTTGTTATTATATGTATTGTCACTCTGGTTTCGGGTGATAAAGAATCAGAAAATGCTGGAAGAGGAGGACTTGTATAATGAAGAAATTTCTGAAATATATGATTATATGCATTGTCCTTTTGTTCATGTATATTCCAATTCTTGTGCTTGCAGTATACAGTTTTACGGATGCCGCTAATATAGGAGCAATACATGCATTTTCAATGCATAATTATGTAACACTTTTTACGACTCCGGAGCTTATTAATATGATAATCGGTTCTGTGCTGCTTGCTGTTGGAAGTGCTGTACTTGCAACAATACTTGGAACAACAGGTGCTATAGGTGCATTTTATTCAAAGGGAAAAGTAAAAGGAGCAATGTCAGTTCTTAATCAGGTTCCTGTTGTCAATGCAGATGTAGTTACAGGTTTTTCTATCTGTATTCTTCTTGTAGTTGTATTAGGTGTCAGTAAGGATACGTATATTCCTCTTGTTGTGGGACATGTTATACTGAGTGCACCGTTCGTATATCTGGCTGTTGTTCCTAAATTAAAACAGATGGATCCAAGTCTGTATGAAGCAGCACTTGACCTTGGTGCAACACCTGTGTATGCACTTTTTAAGATAATAATACCTCAGATTGTTTCCGGTATAGCATCAGGATTTGTTATGGCAGTTACATTATCACTGGATGATTATTTCGTTGCAACATACACTAAGCCTGCAACATTTGACACAATAAGTACTTATGTTGTTAATGCAACCAAGGGTTCACAGACTGATATCAAGACTGCTTTGTGGGCTTTATCTACAATAATATTCCTTATTGTTATTGTAGTTGAGATAGCAATTAATCTTGCACCAGCAAGAAAAGCTGTACGAGAGGAGGCTGGAGCTGATGAATAAGATTATTGGAAAGATAAATGCGTTAATACTTTCAGCTTTAATGATAGTAAGCGGTACAGCAGCAGTAACAGGAGTGTTTAATACAAACCGTCTTACAGCGGTGGCAGCAGACGATACAATCATACTCCGTGTGTGCAACTGGGAAGAATATATTGATACCGGAGACTGGAGTGATGATGATATAATTGACCTTGAGAGCGGAAGCATAAAGGGTGAGAATTCGATAATTACTGATTTTGAGAACTGGTATTATGAGAATTATGGCAAGAAAGTTAAGGTACAGTACAGTTGTCTTGGAACTAACGAGGAACTGTACAACATGCTTACTCTGGGTGATGATTACGATGTAATCTGTCCTTCAGAATATATGATAATGAAGCTTATGGCAGAGGACTGGCTTGAGCCATTTTCAGATGATTTCTATGATACTTCGATTGCTAATAATTACTATGCTAAGGGTGTATCTCCATTTATCAAGAAAACATTTGACGAGAATAAGATTAATGGTGAGTCATGGAGCCGCTATGCTGCAGGATATATGTGGGGTATAACAGGAATCGTGTACAATCCTGATAAGGTGACAGAAAAAGAAGCATCTACATGGACGATAATTGATAACAGCAAATTCAGACGTCAGATAACGATTAAGGATAATGTAAGAGATTCCATGTTTGCAGCTGTTGGTGCAATTAAGTCAGACAAGTTAAAGTCAGCGTCATTTATAAACAGTCCTGATTATCGTGAAAAACTTGCCGAGGAGATGAATGATACTTCTGAGGCAAATGTGGACAGGATTCAGGAGTATCTTCAGTCAGTTAAGAATAATGCCTATTCATTCGAGACTGACAGTGCCAAGACTGATATGATAACAGGAAAGGTAGTCGCAGGTTATCAGTGGTCTGGAGATGCTGTATATACTATGGACCAGGCTGACGAGGATGATTTTCAGCTTAATTTTGCAGTACCTGAAGAATGTACTAACCTTTATTTTGACGGCTGGGTAATGTTAAAGTCTGGAATTAATGGCAATTCAGAGAAAAAGCAGGCAGCACAGAGCTTTATTAACTTTCTGTCAAAACCTGAAAATGCTGTAAGAAACATGAGCTATATTGGATATACATCAGTTATATCAGGTGGTGACAGTGATGTTGTATTCGACTATGTAAAGTGGAACTACGGAGCAGATGAAAGTGATACAGATGTTGTAGATTATCCTCTGGGATATTTCTTTTCTGGGGATTCTGATGATGAAAGATATATACTTAAAGTTCCAGAAGAACAGACATACAGACAGTTATCAGCACAGTATCCTACGCAGGAGGTTATGGATAGAAGTGCTATTATGCAGTATTTTGATGCTGAAGAGACAACAAGAATTAATCAGATGTGGATTAATGTAAGATGTTATAACATTAAGAATGTTCCTGTGTGGGTATGGGTTCTTGCAGGTATTATTGTCGTGGCTTTAATAGCATTATCTGTAAAACTTAAGATAAATAAGAAATATGATTAATAAGCATTTGATTATAAATTGACAAATAACCAAATGTTGCTATTATATATGTCAGACAGAATGAATCTGTATGACAGTGCAAAGGAGCACAGAATTTCTGAGAAATCAGAGGTTCTGTGCTTTTTCTTTTTGCAGAATGGAGGAAATTATGGCAACAGAATCAAGTATTATGGACTCTAACAGTTTTAAGGAAGAATATGCATCTATGTTAAGTCCTAAAACAAGGGAAATGATTAGTAAGAGAGAAAAATACCTTGGAGGTGCTTACAGACTTTTTTATAGAAAGCCACTTAACATTGTCCGTGGAGAAGGAGATTATCTGTGGGATGGTGAAGGCAATAAATATCTTGATATGTATAACAATGTAGCAGGCGTCGGACATTGTAACCCGGCTGTTGTAGAGGCTGTTACAGAGCAGATGAAAACTCTTAATACGCATACAAGATATCTTCATGAAAAGATTCTTGATTATAGTGAAGAACTGCTTGAACTTATGCCTGATGAGATTAATAAGATAATGTATATGTGTACAGGTTCAGAAGCTAATGACCTTGCACTTCGTGTGGCAGAAGCCTATACGGGTGGTACCGGTATAATTATCACACAGGAAGCCTACCACAGAACAAGTGCATTAACATCAGGCTGTTCACCTTCACTTGGAGCCGGTCAGCCATTACTTCCTAATGTAAGGCTTATAACAGCACCAGATTATTACCGTCATGGTGGAACACCAGAAGAATTCACAGCATGGTATGCGTCAGAGATGCAAAAGACTATAGATGAATTAAATGAGGCAGGATATAAGTTTTCTTGTTTCCTTGCTGATTCAATATTCTCATCTGATGGTATATATCCTGACCCTGTAGGATTCTTAAAAGCAACAGTAGATGTTGTACATAAGAATGGCGGAGTATTTATAGCAGATGAGGTTCAGCCGGGATTTGCAAGAACCGGACAGGCATTCTTTGGATTTGCGAGACACGGAATTGTCCCTGATATGATAACAATGGGTAAGCCTATGGGTAACGGAATTCCAATCTCAGGACTTGCTGCAAAGGAGGATGTGCTTGCAGCCTTCAGCGACAAGCTTCCTTACTTTAATACATTTGGTGGTAATCCTGTATCAATAGCTGCAGCTCAGGCTGTTCTTAAATATATTAAGGATGAGAATCTTCAGGAACACTGTAAGAAAGCAGGAGCGGCACTTCTTAAGGCACTTAAAGAGGTACAGGAGAGACACCCTGAATCAGTAGGTGATGTAAGAGGTGCAGGTTTGTTTTTAGGATTTGAATTCGTAAAGAATGATGGTAATAAGACACCTGATAAGGATATGGCGTTGAATGTAATAGAGATGTTAAGAGATGAGCATATTCTTACATCAGTTATAGGCCATTACGGAAATATCTTAAAGCTTCGTCCACCAATGGTATTTTCAGAGAACGATATTGACTGGTTTGCAACATCTCTGGATAAATGTATTACAAAGCTTGAAAATAAATAAATTGAAAAAATCGGACACAGACATTAACATCTGTGTCTGTTTTTTGCTTAAAACAAGAATTTTACACAAGATTTACAAGACAATTATTGTAAGTTTACCACATAGGGATATAGTAATGACAATTCGTTGCACAACAGTATACGAATAAATATATCTCATTATGTGGAGGAAAAAATGAAGAGAAGTAAGAATTTATTAAGAAAAGGTGCAGCACTTGCTGCAATGTCAACAGTTCTTGTAAGTCAGGCACCACTTATTAATGCATTTGCATATGGTGAGGCGGATGTAAGTCAGAGTACATTCAAGCAGGATACAGATAATTCAGCTGATTTCCAGAACTGGCTTTCTAATGTATGGCAGGGAGGAGAAAAAGCTTATGCACAGACTGAAAATGTAGCTTTAACTCCAGGTTCAGATGCGGCAGATCTTAATTTTTCATGGTATTCAGCTGGAAAAGGAACACCGGCAGTAAAGGTATGGAAGGATGGTTCAAAGTCATCAGCCAAGGTTGTAACAGGTAATGCAGAGGCTATCAGTGCTGAGAACTGGCAGGGAAAGTCATACAGTGCAGCCAATAAGGTAAACATAGCTGATTATTTTGAAGAGAACACACAGTATCATTACCAGTATACAGACAATTACACAGGAGATGACAGTATATGGTCTGCTGAGTATGATTATACAACTAAGGCAACGGATAAGTTTTCAGTTATTCTTACCGGTGACCCACAGGTTGGTGCTTCAGGAAGCAGTTCAGATTATTCAGCTAATGATGCCAGTGTTGCAAGAGATGCATACAACTGGAACAAGACAATGCAACAGGCATTAAAGACATGTCCTGATGCATCGTTTCTTTTATCAGCAGGTGATCAGATTAACCAGTCTGGTGCAACTAAGGATAATGATAAAAAGACAAGAGAGAGCGAGTATGCAGGATATCTTTATCCATCAGTATTCAGAAGCCTTCCAATCGCTGCAACAATCGGTAACCACGATATGGCAGGTTCAGATTACTCAGCACATTTTAACAATCCTAATTCAGAGGATAAGTTAGGAAGCACAGCAGCAGGAAGTGATTTCTATTTCAACTATGGAGATGTATTATTCATTTCATTAAACAGCAACAACCGTAATCAGGAGGAGCACAGAACATTTATGAATAAGGCTGTTGCAAGCAATCCTGATGCTAAGTGGAAGGTTGTAATATTCCATAGCGATATCTATGGTTCAGGACAGCCACATGCAGATACAGATGCTGCTACTAACAGAATTGTATTTGCACCATTAATGGACGAATTTAACATTGATATATGTCTTACAGGACATGACCACACATTTTCAAGAAGTTATCAGATTCTTGATGGAAATGTAGTTGACTATGATATAAGCAGCGGTTCAGTAACTAATCCGGATGGAACTCTTTATATAACAACAGGTTCAGGCTCAGGTTCTAAGTACTACAATCTGCTTAACTACACACCATACTACATTGCAGAGAGAACTAATGCATGTCTCCCATCATTCTCAACAATTGATTTTTCGAGCGGATCACTTACCATCAAGACATATGACTACAATGGTAATAAATATGCTGATGATTTTACAATCAATAAGACTAATACAGATATGTCAGTGGATGAGGTTATTAATAATGCAGAAGCTTTAATTAACGGCACAGAGGTTAATTATACAGAAGCCAGCATGAATTCTCTTAAAGATGCTCTTTCAGCATTAAAGAAGATTAAGGCAGCATATACAACAGACAAGGATCCAATGCTTGCAGATATCGTAAATAATTATGGTAAGGATACTGACAGAGTGTCAGGATATGGTTCTGTAAAGAATGCAGCAGATAAGTCAACATCTGAAAGTGGAAAGAGTGTTAACAGATTTAAGAAGGGTGTATCAACACTTCTGGACAAGACTATATACATTCAGACACAGGAAGGTGCACAGGCACAGCTTGCGGATTATAAGTCTGAGAATGCACCTAAGATTGATGCCAAGGCATTAGAGGATGCAAAAACTGCAGTTGTTAATGCATTTAATGCACTTACTGTACAGGAAGATAACAATACTGTAACAGAACCATCTGCACCGGCAGAAGGTTCATCAGCAGATAACTCATCAACCAATAATTCTTCTACAGATAATGGCAAAGCTCCACAGACAGGAGATAACATGCTTGCAAGAGTATATGCTTGTATGGCTGCTGCAGCAGCAGGTATCGGCGCTGTTATAGTTGGAATCAGAAAGAAGGAAGACATTTGCGAAAGATAATAGACACATTTGGTAAATACCTTGTTGTGGCACTTATTATGATTGCGATGTTTCTATTCTACACAAGTGTAGAAAGAAAACCACTGCTTGCCAAAGACAATACTAAGTTTGTTAAGGCAGTGGTTATACAGAATGATAATGAAGACCTTCAGGCTGCCGCTGACTTAGAAAGCGGCGACAGCCAGGAGGTTGTTTTACGTATTAAATCAGGAAGCCACAAGGGAGAAGAAGTAAAAGCGTATAGTCTTAACGGATATCTGTACGGAGCCAACTGTAAGGTTGGAACAAGGGTAATAGCTAATATAAGTGAATATAATGGAAACCTCTCAGCCAATGTATATAATTATGACCGTGAACCGGAGATAATTGCGTTATTAGCAGCATTTTTCGGACTTATGTGGCTGGTAGGAGGAAAGAAAGGTTTCAATTCAGTACTCGCACTTATATTCACATTTGCAGTTGTAGTAATGATGTATATTCCGATGATGTATATAGGTGTTTCACCATTTATTGCAGCTACATTATCAGTTGTCATAATTACGCTGATAACATTTATTCTGCTGGCAGATTTTCAGAAGAAATCAATTGGCGCTATGCTTGGAACAATAGCCGGAGTGGTTGTATCAGGTCTTATAGCACTTGTTTTCGGACATTTTGGACATGTAACAGGATATAATGTTGATGATATAGAGAATCTTATATATGTAGGTCAGAATTCAAAACTTGATATAGGCGGTATGCTGTTTTCAGGAATACTGATTGCATCGTTAGGAGCAGTAATGGATGTTGCAATGTCAGTTTCATCATCATTACATGAGATTAAAGAAAACAGACCTGACATATCAGCAAAGGAAATATTCCATGCAGGAATTAATATTGGACGTGATATGATAGGAACAATGTCTAACACACTTATTCTTGCTTATGCAGGAGGAAGTCTGGGACTTGTCATGATAATATACGCATATTCATACCAGATGCACCAGATTCTTAACATGTACTCGGTTGCAATTGAGATAATGCGTGGAATATCAGGAACAATGGGCATAATACTTACAGTGCCGATAACTTCATTGATAATGTCAGTTCTGCTGACACAGAAGGGGAAGAAGTAAGATATGAGCTTGCCGTGATGTGAGTTGGATTTCTGGCTTTTTGAGGCAGAAACCTACTAGAAATGACTTGCGCGATATTGTAGTAGGTCTTTAGAAGGAAGCTTATAAGATGAGAAGAGGCAGAAACCTACTAAGTGGGCAAATATATCAAGTTTAGTATGCTTTTTTCAGTTGAAATGCATCTATTTTGGAGAATAATTGCTGGGAAAAGCCTACTAAAATGTATCTGGATAATGAATGAGTGGGTTTAATGGTTGAAATCAACGTATTAAGTTGGAAAATATACCTACGAAATCGAGAATTTACAGGCGTTTAGTGGGTTTTCTCCAACAAACTGTTGCCAACAGGCTATCAATCAATTCATATTAATTAACAGATATGCTTTAACAGAATAAAATGATATAATATTCCCAGAAACTAATGCATGTAGTTAAGGGGGATTTATGTCAGATACAGTATTAATAGAGGAAGAAAAAGATATAGAACATATAGCAGCCATCAAAGTAGCCGTCATCAGGAAAAAGATGATGGCTGCTTTTTGTGTTATGGCGGGTGTTGCTATACTTATAATTGCTGTTACGACTGGATTTTATGAATTAAAGTTCAGGGCACTGGTAGCAGGACTTTATAATATAGATGAAAAATCAGGAGAATATCTGATAGATATGATGTTTTATAACAGGTATTCATTGAGTGATGTATCAAAGTATAAGAGCGTAGTTATGCAGTGTGGGTATACAGAAAATGGTTCATCATATATGTATTATAGAAGTGGTCAGTGGATAATTGCAGCGGCAGGGATAATTATAATTGCAGTTGTAATGACAGCATGTATAAGAATGATTGTAAAAATCGGACATAATGATATATACGGATATGTTATTAATCTTGGGGCAGAGAACCAGCAGTTAAAGAAAAAGCAGAAAGCGGATGAAAGATTTCTTGTTGAGCGTAATGAAAAGCTTCAGAATTTTACAGAGAATATTGCACATCAGATTAAGACACCTCTTACTGCACTCAGTCTTGCATTAGACAGATTAGAGGAGAGCGGTGAGAACAGGGAGCTTCTTGAAAGATGTTTTGAACAGATTGAAAGAATCAGGTCATTTATAAGTAAGCTGATGACAATAAGCAGAATGGAAGCAGGCAAGATAATCATGACAGAGCAGGACATTAATGTGAACAGCATGCTTTGTGATGTTGTGAACCAGCTTCCTAAGAATGACTGCAATATAACGGTGGAATGTGATGACAAAGACTATTGCATCAATGCTGATGAAGAATGGATAAGAGAAGCATTTATCAATATAATACAGAACAGCAGCGAGTTGTGCGATAAGGTTGAAGTTAAAGCTGCATGCCGTGATGACAAATGTATAGTCAATATTAAGGATAATGGAAGTGGATTTGAAGAGGACCGGATACCGTATGTATTTGACAGGTTTGAGACAACGGGAAGTGCTGCCGCAGGGCATGCCGGTATAGGACTTAACCTGTCCCGGCTCATTATTGAAGCACATCATGGAACCGTAGATGTGCGTAATAACGAGGACGGAAAGGGTGCTGTTATAAGGGTACAGATACCAAGATATGTTCTTAAGAGAAAGGCTGAATTGTAAGATATGTGTAAGGTTAGTGCATTACAATATAGAAAATGTACTGTCTGGGAGGGAATATGACCAAGATACTTATATTGGAAGATGATGATTTTATAAGGCAGCAGCTTGCAGGAATATTACAGGAAAAAGGATATTTAGTTGTGGAAGCGGCAAGCGTAGGACAGTTTAATAATATATATGAACAGGAAGAAGCTGTAATAGATGTATTCTTGTTAGATGTATATCTGCCTGATGGCAATGGATTTGATGTCTGCAGGAAGATAAGAGAACACGGAAGTCAGATAATAATATTTTTAACATCGTGTGATGATGAAGACAGTATTATTAAAGGACTTGACTGCGGCGGTGATGACTATGTTGTGAAGCCGTTCAGGGTTGCGGAGCTTGTATCAAGAATAATGGCTAATGTTAGAAGAATATCAGGTGGCACAGACATTTATAAAGATGGAACTCTTACAGTAGACTTTAAGAATAAGTCAATTATTCATGCAGATAAACAGATATGTGTGTCTCCGACAGAATTTCATGTATTAGAGATACTTATAAACAACAAGGGACTTATTGTAAGAAGAGATACATTTTTTCAGAAAATGTGGGACAGATACGGAACATTTGTAGAGGATAATACGCTGACAGTTACTGTGAGCAGGCTAAAGACAAAGCTTGGAAACCGTGAGGACGGCAGAGCTTATATAGAGACAATCCGCGGAATCGGCTACCGGTGGAAGATTAATTAAGAGAGACTTCGCAGTTGTTTGTCCATATCATATATATCCCCTGTCAGTATGAGTGTTTATAGCACAAAACTTTCAGGATGACATCGCTTAGCAGGAGTAAATGCCGCTATCTACAAAGTTTATTACAGTCCACAAAAGCAAACGCACTTCGTTTGAACGAGCTTTTGTGAACTGACCTTATGTATATAGCGGCATTAACTCCTGCACAGCTCGTCATATTCAAATTTTGTGCTATAGACACTCATACCAGCATTACACATATAAAATGGACAAAGAACTGCGAAGTCTTATAAAAATATTTGGCTGTAAGGTTTTTGTAAGGTTCGCATGATAATGTATAAGCATGGTAATAAGGTATATACATAAATCTTACAGGGGGTACTTGAATGAATGTTTTAAAGATTACTTTCAAAAGTATAAGGAGACGGTTCTCGCAGATATGGAAGGCGGCGCTTACAACACTTGTGGCGGTGTTTTTTGTGACAGCGGTTCTTATATTTCAGGAGAATATGTACCAGTGGCAGATGTCATCCAATAAGTCAAGATTCGGAGACTGGTTCATATGTGAGAGAAGTAAGAAAGAAGCTAACGAAATATTAAGCACACATAATTATCTGTGTGAGCCGGTCAGCGCGAAAAGCAGTGTGGAGTTATATGACAGTGAATGGAATGAGACGAAGTTGCATATAGGAAGCATGACAGACGATTTCATTAAGCAGGGCAGATTAAAACTTGACGAAGGCCGTATGCCACAGAATAATGATGAGATTGCAATGGATTGGAATACATTGTTAAAGCTTGGATATGCAGGGGAGTTAGGACAGAAGATAACAATATATTATTATCGTGCAGATAATATTAATTATGAGTCAGATCAAAGAATCGAAACATATACATTAGTAGGAATATTTCAGAATTATACCAATATATGGCAGAACGGGAAAATGATTCCAGGAGCATTAGTTACAGATGAGAAGTTAAACGATTTTGATTATAAAATTGATAATCTGTATCTGTATGGATTCAAGGATTCGATAAGAACAAGTGAATATGCAAATGTTTATAAGAAGATAAAGGAAGACATAAGGTGCGAGACAGTATATAATGCGGCAGTATATGATTATTCACCATGGAAGTCAGCAACAGTTTACATGTATATGTATGTTGTAGTCATGGTTATTGGAATTCTCGCATTGTCATACCAGCTTATTGAATACAGGAATACAAGACGCAAGTCGTATAATATGTTCAGCCAGATGGGAATGACTAAAGCAGGCATCCGTAAAATGTATATAACAGAGAACGCATTTATACTGATTCCGGCAGGAATTATTGGCATTCTGCTTGCACTGGCAGTAGGACACTTTACAGGACAGGCACTTGAAGCCAAGTCTGGTTATGAATTCTACAGGGTGAATATGGAGGTTATTATTAAAAGTGCCAGTTCGGTGGTGATTGCAGTTATAGTTGAGGAACTTAGCGGAATAATATCCAACATACATTTCTATAGAAAGAAAGCAGTGTCCAAGAAATGGGTAAGCAGACCGGTACATATGCATTATAAGAAAAGCCGTATGAACAGGCATAATCTTGTAAGGTCTGTAAGTTCAAGATTTATAAGAAAAGATGGGGCTTTGATGGCTGTCGGAATAAGGCTTTTTGCATTATGTATATGTGGAGTTATTATATTTTCTGCTTTGAAGATTCAAAATGCTTTTAAAGAATATAAGAGCAATGACAGTGTGCCGGATATATATGGATATATTGATGTTAATCAGGATAAAACGGCATTATTTATGAACTACTGGTATTATCTTAAGGACTATAATAATCTGCCGCTGAAGTCAATGAATTATACTGGTGAAATCACAAGCAGGAATGACATGAGTGAGTATGTCAGTAAGCAGAGAATACGATATAACATACATTTTGATAAGATAAAGGAATTAGTTGAAGCCGGAAATATGTGGGACTGGAATGATGCAATCAAGGTTAATGACAGTGACAGCATAGGAAGGTCACTTGGCTTTATTAATATGGGGCAGAGTAAATATTTAAAAGATCCTAATAATAATATTCTGGAAGGATTTTCTAAGGAATTTATTGACGAGCTGATGGAGATTAATGGAATAAATTCCGTGTCATATTCTGTATTTGAATCAGAAAGAAGCTGGTTCTGGGATTCACAGGATTATGAAAAGATGCAGACATTTACATTTCATCCTGAAAAAAGTTCATATCATAAAGAGCATCTTCCTGATTATGGAGACAGGTATTTGTTTTCTACAGAATATGCACAGCCAACCAAAGAACTATACAGCAAACTGGAGAAATATATAGATAAAGAGTATGTTGATTATGAAGCATTTAAGGAAGGAAAACAGGTGGTTTTATTCTTAAGAGATCTGCCAGAGGGTGGATATGATGACACTATTAATGCCGGAGATACACTTTATTATAATTATTACAGAGTAGATGAGAATACGTATGGTGATGAGAGTAATATAATTGATTCTTCATATTTTTCAATATTTCCTTATGATAAAGCATATAACAGGTATTTATTAGATTACAACAATACACATGATTTTAATCCTGATTATAAGCTTATGGAAAAGCTCGAAGCAGCTTATGATGCATGCGTTGCTCCACAGGTTGCTGCTGTTGTCAAAGTTACTGACGAGGTTATGGAGGATTTCAATGGAATAATTCCGACATTTGGTTATTATACCGCAATTGCAAGTATTAACATGGCACAGCAGGCGGTTGACAGACAGAAAGATATTATGGAGAGACTTATTGGAGAAGAGTTAAGCGGTGATATGGATTTTGAACTGTGTTACAACCAGATAAGCATAAAGTATGACCTGACATCAACATTTTCAGCAACCAATAATAAGATAGGTGTGTATTTCAACAATAACGATATCTCTTATAGCAGTAATGTTGATATCAAGAATACATACAGAACACAGCTTATCAACAGTATACTGCAGTATGGAATCACTATTATTGCAATGATAGTTATGCAGCTGTTAATTATGGCAATTGTTATAAGAAACCGTATTAACAGAAGAAAAGAAAAAATGATGCTTTTGCACAGTCTGGGAATGAGGCGTGGAAAGATTGTTTCAGTATGTATGCTTGAGGCACTTCGGGAATCGGTATGGTGCGTGATTACAATGCCATTGTTATTGTTAATGGAACTGCTGATGTTTACTGGATTTGTGAGGAAACTATAAAAATATGGATAGAAGGGATGGGTATATTATGAACGAGATTATGTTAAGAGCGGAGAACATTGAAAGAACTTATCATGCCGGAAGCGTTGATGTTCCGGCACTCAAGAACTGCACACTTGAGTTTGGACAGGGGGAATTTACAGCAATAATAGGAAAGAGTGGTTCAGGTAAATCAACACTTTTGAGGATTCTTGGAAGTGTTGACGAGCCGGATACCGGAAGTGTTATTATTGCCGGAAAGAAGATAACAGGAATGAAGGACAAGGAATTGTCAGAGTTCAGAAGAAGAAATATAGGATATATATATCAGGATTACAGCCTTTTTCCAGAATTCACAGCATATGAAAATGTTGTTATGCCGATTCTTATAGATGGCAAGAAGCCTGATGAGAATGAAGTTGATGATTTGTTAGAGGAATTGGGAATATCGCATTGTAAGAATAAGTTTCCATCGCAGATGTCAGGTGGTGAACAGCAGAGAGTTGCGATAGCAAGAGCGCTGATTACTCATCCGGCTGTAATCCTTGCTGATGAGCCGACTGGTAATCTTGACGCAGGAAGTGCGGGAACAGTTGCACAGATGTTATCCAAGGCAAGCCAGAAGCACAATCAGACAATAATTATGGTTACGCATGACAGACAGATGGCAGATTATGCGGATAAGATAATTACTATAGTAGATGGTGTGTGTCAGTAACATAGAAGTACATACGAAAGGGGGATTGCGTATGTCGGTATTTGGGATTACTCTGTTGAGCATTAAAAGACGTATGCCGCAGATTATCAAAGCAGCGTGTACCACGCTTGCAGCCGTGTTTTTTGTAACAGCGGTTCTTATATTTCAGGAGAATATGTACCAGTGGCAGATGTCGTCTAATAAATCAAGATTTGGGGACTGGTTTTTATGTGAAGTTACATCTAAAGAACCTAATAAGTCTTTAAGTGAACATGCATATCTTAATCCGCCTGTTAAGGCAGTTACATGTGTTGATATGTTCAATCAGGACTGGAAGATGACAGGGTACATACTAGGAAGCTTTGATGAAGCATTTGTAAAACAGGGAAGACTTAAGCTTGATGAGGGACATCTTCCGGAGAATGATGACGAGATAGCAATGGATTGGAACACACTATTGTCGCTTGGCTATGTGGGTGAGATAGGGGAGACAATCACAATCAGATATTGTGAAGAAAACAGTGTGTATAATGCGTCAGCAAGACAGGAAAGACAGTTCCGTCTGTGTGGCATATTTGCCAATTACACAAGCATATGGAAATATGGCAGGAAGATGCCAGGTGCTGTCGTAACTGAAAATGCACTTTCAGTATTTAACACAAAGAGTAGGAATTCATATTTGTATTCATTGAAAGAATCGGTCAGAACATCAGATTACAATACTGTGTATAAGAAGATTAAAGAAGACGCAAAGACAGAGACAGAATATAATTCCGCAGTATATGATTACCAGCCCTGGAGTTCAGCACTTGTATATGCTTATATGTACATAGTTGTTATGGTAATTGGAATTCTTGCACTTTCATACCAGTTAATAGAGTACCGTGGCAGGAGACAGACAGCATACCAGAGATTCAGAAGACTTGGCATGGACAAGTCCATGATGCGTAAAATGTATATCACTGAGAATGCACTTATAATTATTCCGGCAGGTATTGTGGGGCTTATTCTGGCACTGCTCACAGGATTTGCGATAGGAAAGGGACTTGAGATTCATAATGGATTCCATTTCTATAAAATTACTGCAGGTATAATAATAAAGAGCGTGTGCTCAGTAATTGCTGCAATTGTGGTAGAAGAACTTGCGGGACTTATCGCTAACAGGTTAAGAAAACATAAAGGCGGTAAGAAAAAAGTTAAGAGCAGGACACATGAATCTGTCAGTGTCGCAGGAAAGCCATCTCGCATTAAGCCAGCTAATCTTGTCAGGACAATAAGCTCGAGATTAATGAGAAGAGATGGCATATTTATGGCTGTGGGACTCAGGGCATTTGCATTATGTATATGCGGAATACTCGTGTTCTCAGCGTTAATGATAAGAAAATCATATACAGCATATAAGGCTAACAATGCGCTTCCTGATATATATGGATATCTAGACCCGACAGATTCAGTGTATGAAATGTATATATATTATTATGCGTATGTAAAAGGGTTTTATAATATACCGGAAGGTGATGATTATAGCCAGGAAAGAAGTGAGCTTTTAAATAATCCGTGGAAAGAACGAAACAGATTCAATATAAGTTTTGGTGAATTAAAGAATAAACTTAAAGATGACGGAGGACCTGTCTATTCTATAAAATATAATGATGAAGATTTGATAATGCTGGAACCTTTATTAGTAAATTATCTTAACAGATATTGTAAAAGGGGTAATACCAATCTGCTTGATGGATTTACCGAAGAATTCCTTGCAGAGCTTGATAATATCGGAGGAATACAATCAATATCATATTCTGCATTTGAATCAGAAAGGACATGGTTCTGGGATAATCAGGACTACCACAAGATGGGACTGGATACTATTTCACCAGATAATGGTTACGGAAGAGATACACCAATTACAGATTATGGGTATCGTTATATATATTCTACAGAGTATGTTAATCCTACTAAAGAACTGTATAATAAGCTTGAGAAATATATTGATAAAAAGTACAGAAATTATGATGATTTCGTTAATGGCAGACAGGTTGTAGTATTCCTGCAGGACGCCCCTGACGGAACATATGATGACACACTAAAAGCAGGTGATACCCTTAATTATAATTATTATCAGCTGCCGGTAGATCCAAACATACATCTTGAGAGCGATATGACATCAGGAAATTACGTATATCCGTATGATAAGGCATTTTATGAAAAATATAATAATTCCGGTAAAATCAATCTGTATGTTGATTATGATGGTCATGGGGGAAGCAGTATAGGTGGTTATGATAAAACTAATGATAAACAGATTCTGGACGGATACGAAGTATTATTTGACGCATGTGTATCACCAACTGTTGCAGCAGTTATAAAAGTAACCAATGATGTAAGAGAGGATTTCAACGGAATAATGGTCGATTATGGTTATTACACAGCACTTGCCGGAATGTCACTGGCAGAGCAGGCAGTTGATAACCAGCGAAACCTTATGGAGAGAATGACAGGTGATGAGATGACGGGTGACCTTGATTTCAGCCTGCATTATAACCAGTTGAGTGTACAGTATGATTTATCATCAGCATTTTCAGCAACTAATAACAAGCTGTCAGTGTACTTCGAGAATAATGACCTTGCATATGGTTCTAATGTTGACGCAAAGAATATATACAGAACACAGCTTATCAACAATATTCTTCAATATGGAATAACAATAGCAGCGGCAGTTGTAATCCAGCTTCTTATAATGGCAATCATTGTAAGAAACAGGATTGAACGCAGAAAAGAAAGATATAAGCTGCTTCATGGTCTGGGGATGAGAAGGGGAACGATAGTAAGAATCTGTATGCTTGAAGCATTAAGAGAATCAGTATGGTGCATATTCACAATGCCACTGATACTTATAATGGAACTGCTTATGTATACGAGAAAGAATCTGGTTGAATAATTAAATATTATCGTGTATCATTAAAAAAGAGCCACTCGATGGCTCTTTTTTTACGAAAAGGACAGGTAGATAATATGAATCAGACATATATGAAGGAGCAGAAGATACTCCCATTGTTATTAAAAATGTCGCTTCCAATGGTAATATCAATGATGGTTAATTCATTGTACAACATTGTTGACAGCTTCTTTGTTGCTAAGATAAGTGAAAATGCGATGACAGCCTTGTCACTTGTATTTCCGGTACAGAATCTTATAAGCTCGGTTATGATAGGATTTGCAATAGGAATTAATGCAGTCATATCATTTTTTATGGGTGCACAGAATCAGAAGCAGGCAGACAAGGCAGCCAGTCAGGGCATGCTCTTAAGCTGCATACACGCTGTTGTGCTTACTGTGATATGCATAGCAGGCATGCCGGTATTTTTAAAAATGTTTACAAAGGACGCAGAGATAGTTTCACTGGGACTTAAATATTCCAATATTGCATTTGCATTTTCAATAATGCTTGGAATTGAGCTTATGTTTGAGAAGGTGTTTCAGGCAGTTGGAAGAATGAATGCTTCTATGGTCTGTCTTATGACAGGCTGTATAGTTAATATTGTGCTTGACCCGATGATGATATTCGGAATAGGCCCATTTCCTTCAATGGGAATTGAGGGCGCTGCACTTGCGACAGGAATAGGTCAGACTTCGGCAGCTGTGCTATATATCATAATATATATTGTTAAGCCTATTCCGGTTAAATTCAGAAAATCAGAGATGAGGATAGAAGGTTCAATGGCAAAGAGACTTTATTCTATCGGTATGCCGGCAAGCTTAAGCCTAGCACTTCCATCTATTCTTATATCAGTGCTTAATGTAATACTTGCGGCTTACTCGGCTGTGTATGTATTCGTGCTTGGCGTGTATTACAAGCTGCAGACATTCCTTTATCTGCCAGCCAACGGAGTTGTACAGGGTATGAGACCGCTTATGGGCTATAATTACGGAGCAGGGGAGCATGAGAGAGTAAGAAAGATATATAAGACATCAATGGTACTTATATTTGCTATTATGGCAGCAGGTACAATTCTCTGTCTTGAAATACCGGGTTCACTTATCGGTCTGTTTACAAGCAATCCTGACACAATAAATGAAGGAGAGACAGCATTAAGAATCATAAGTGCCGGATTTATTGTATCAACTGTATCAGTTACTTCGGCGGGGGCACTTGAAGGACTTGGAAAAGGATTTCCATCACTTATCATATCTGTATGCAGATATGTTGCGGTAATAATTCCGGTTGCATTTGTTATGTCAAGGATAACAGGTGCAGTTGGTGTATGGCATGCTTTTTGGATTACCGAAGCGATTACATCAGTAATTTCTTATATAGTATATAAGAAAAATGTAAAATAGTTATAAAAATGTCTTCTTGACATTGCTTGAACTTGAAAATACAATAGTTGCATATACAACAATTGGAGGTGCAAGTAATGTTGAGAAGAATTTTTTCTTATATGAAAGAATATAAGAAATACGCATGGCTGGCGCTTATATGTATAGGTGTTGAAGTTGTGCTTGAGATTATGGTGCCTAAGCTGATGGCTGACCTGATTGATATAGGTGTGACCAATTCAGATGTTCCATATATAATAAACAAAGGTATCCAGATGGCTGTATGTGCAGTTGCTGCACTTATATTAGGTGTGGGAAGTGCAAGATTTTCTGCACTTGCAGGTCAGGGACTGGGTGCTAATATAAGAAAGGCTGAGTATGAGAAACTCCAGTCTTATTCATTTTCTAATATAGACCATTTCAGTGTTTCGTCATTGGTTACACGACTCACAAGTGATGTAACTAATATCCAGAATGCTGTATCGACAGGAATGCGTCCATTTGGACGAAGTCCGGTAATGCTGATATTTGCAACGACTCTGGCATTCCAGATTAATTCAACACTGGCACTGGTTTTTCTTGTAGCACTGCCAGTTCTGGCAGTCCTGCTCATCATAATAATCATTAATGTTGGTCCACGATATGGAAGAATGCAGGGAGCAGTTGACCTTGTAAACAGGTGTATAGAGGAGAATCTTACAGCAGTAAGAGTTGTTAAATCATATGTGCGTGGTGACTATGAGATTGAAAAATTTAGGAATGTTAATGATAATCTGAAAAACGAATCAGAGAAAGCATTTGGAATAGCTGTACTTAACATGCCTGCTATGCAGTTCGTTATGTATTCTACAATTCTTGGTATTCTACTTATTGGCGGAAGACTGATTAATTCAGGACAGATGATGATTGGACAGCTTACTTCTTTCTTGAGCTATGTTCTTCTGATTCTTAATTCTCTTATGATGATGTCAAATGTATTCCTTCTTATGACAAGGTCACTTGCTTCTGCAGAAAGAATTATGAAGGTAATTGATGAGCCGATTGATATAACTGATGAGAATGTAAAGGACATTGAAGTTAAGAATGGTGAGATTGAATTTAACCATGTCTGGTTTAAATATAAGGATACTGCCAAAGAATATGTGCTGTCAGATGTTTCATTTCACATTAATGCAGGACAGACAGTCGGAATAATCGGCCAGACAGGTTCATCAAAGACGACGCTTATCCAGCTTATTCCAAGACTTTATGATGCAAGTAAGGGTGAGGTTAAGATAGATGGAATTAGTATTAAGGAATATCCGGTTAGACATTTAAGAGATGCAATCTCAGTTGTATTGCAGAAGAATACGCTGTTTTCAGGCTCACTTATTGATAACTTAAGATGGGGTGATGAAAATGCGACTCTGGATGAGATTAAAGAGGCCTGCAGCATAGCATGTGTTGATGAATTCATAGACAGGCTTCCTGGAGGATTTGATGCAGAGATGGGACAGGAAGGTGTTAATGTATCAGGCGGACAGAAGCAGAGAATATGTATTGCAAGGGCAATATTAAAGAAGCCGAAGGTTCTTATTCTTGATGATTCAACGAGTGCGGTTGATACTGCAACAGAAGGAAAGATAAAAAATGCACTTGCAAAGAAGCTGCCTGATATGACTAAGATTATAATTGCACAGAGAATATCGTCAGTGTGTCAAGCAGACCAGATAATTATTATGGACGGCGGTCGTGTGGACGCAATCGGAACACACGAAAGCCTGTTAAGGACTAATAAGATATATCAGGAAATATATGAATCACAGAAGGAAGGAGCTGATCTTTAATGGCTAAGTATGTTGGTTATAAAAGACCTAAAGATACGAAAAAGACTGTTAAGCATCTCCTTTCATATCTGGGTCATTATAAATGGGCATTCCTGCTTATAGCAATTCTTGTATTTATAAGTGCAGGTGCAGGAATTATGGGAACATTTTTAATAAAGCCTGTAGTTAATAATTTTATCGTGCCAGGCAATATGAAGGGGCTTATCATTGCTGTGTGCGGAATGGGTGTCATGTATGCGTGCGGTGCGCTCTCAACGCTTGGCTACAACAGGCTTATGGTGCATACTTCCCAGAAGGTAGTAAGCGAGATTCGAATGGACCTTTTTAAGCACACACAGAAGCTTCCGTTAAAATATTTTGATAATAATACACATGGTGAGATTATGAGTCATTTCACTAATGATGTTGATACGGTTCAGGAAGCAATGAACAATAGTTTTGCCATGGTAATACAGAGCTTTCTTACGCTTTTTGGAACTATAACTATGATGCTGGTATTAAGTGTAAGGCTGACTATTATTGTTGTTGTTTTTCTTATTCTTATGTTCATCTTTATCAAATACAATGGTAAACGCAGCAAGAAATATTATCACAGACAGCAGAAGGAGCTTGGCAATATCAACGGTTTTGTTCAAGAAATGATGGCAGGTCAGAAGGTTGAAAAAGTATTTAACCATGAGCAGAAGAATTTTGAAAAATTCTGTGAGATGAATGAGAGCTTTAGAAAGGAATCGACTAATGCACTTGCATATTCGGGCATGCTTATCCCGGTAATTGTAAGTCTGTCATATTTCAATTATGCGCTTTCTGCCTGCGTTGGAGGCATATTTGTAATAAAAGGAATCATGGACCTTGGCAGCATATCTGCATATCTTGTGTATGTAAGACAGAGTGCCATGCCATTAAACCAGTTCACACAGCAGGTTAATTTCATACTTTCAGCGCTTTCGGGAGCTGAGAGAATATTTGACATGATGGATGAGGCAGAGGAGCCTGATGAAGGGAAAGTAACTTTGTGCAATGTCATTAAAAATGCGGATAATACCCTTACAGAAACTTCTGATAAGACAGGATTTTTTGCATGGAAGCTGCCGGCAGGGGAGCTTATTGAGCTTAAGGGTGATGTAAGATTTAATGATGTTGTGTTCGGATATGTGCCTGAAAAGAGGGTACTTAACAAGATTTCGTTGTTTGCAAAGCCAGGACAGAAGATAGCATTTGTTGGTTCGACAGGAGCGGGAAAGACTACTATTGTTAATCTTATAAACAGATTTTACGATATCCAGTCAGGTACGATTACTTATGACGGCATTGATGTAATGAATATTGAGAAAGACGACCTGAGGCGTTCACTTGCAATGGTAATTCAGGATACACATTTGTTCACAGGAACTATTGCAGATAATATAAGATATGGAAAGCTTGATGCAACTGACGAGGAAATCAGGGAAGCAGCTAAGATTGCCAATGCTGATTCATTTATAACAAGACTTCCCCAAGGGTATGACACGATGCTTACTGCTGATGGCAGCAATCTTTCGCAGGGACAGAGACAGCTTCTTGCTATAGCGAGAGCAGCGATTGCCAAGCCGCCGGTGCTTATTCTAGATGAGGCGACAAGCTCGATTGATACACGAACTGAGCGGCTTATTGAGAATGGCATGGACGCAATAATGGAGGGAAGAACAGTATTTGTTATCGCTCACAGACTTTCGACAGTAAGAAATTCTAATGCTATAATGGTTCTTGAAAAGGGCGAGGTAATCGAGCGAGGCAGTCACGATGAACTGCTTGAGCAGAAGGGCAGATATTATCAGTTGTATACAGGACAGTTTGAGCTTGATTAGACAGTGTCGTATACCGCATGAAATCAGTGCTTAAGAGGGGAAATGTAATTATGGATAATGAAATTAAAAATGTGTTCTTTGATATTGAAATGCTTCGAAGACGGCTGATAAGGCCATTTTTTATTGAACTTGGGCTTACAGTTGGCCAGGGGCAGCCAAGAATTCTTAAGGAATTAAGAGAACATGGGATTATGAATCAGAAAGAGCTGGCGGATGCTTGCCTTATGGATGTAACTACGATGTCAAGAACATTAGACAGAATGGAAAAGGATGGTCTGTTAAAGAGAGAAAATAATCCGGTAAGCAGAAGGTCGTGGAATGTGTTACTTACTGATTATGGCAGCCAGAAGGCTGATGAAGTTATCAGGATATTTAACAGAATCGATAATGTTATATATAATGGATTCAGTGAAGAAGAGGTGCAGACACTATCTGTTATGGCAGGCAAAGTTGAGAAAAACCTCTGGGAGGCAATTAAGAATGAAGAGCATAGATAAAATTAAGGATATATTTTGTTGGTAAGAGCTGGAAACCTACTAGATAGAGAGATATTAGGATATTAGTAGGTCCATTGGATGTGAGATGTATGGCATGTAAGGTCTGGAAACCTACTAGATAGAATGATATCTGAAATTTAGTAGGTGTTTTGGAGATGAAATCTGTCTTTGAACAATAGAATAATTATAAAAAGACCTACTATATTCGATGAGAACATCAAGTTGGTAGGTCTTTTAAGTAAAATTCATATGTATTTGTAAGAATTAAACCTACACAATTAAATACCATGAAGCTTTTGGTAGGTTTTGTCACTTATCCAGAGACAGTGAAATGTATCATCCCAAAAAAATGTAAACAGTCAACATTTCATTCAATAAGAATATGATTACAGACTTACCTTCTTATCAAGAAGCACAGCACTTCCGAATGTGCATGCAACCACCATTAATAACTGGAATATGGTAGCTGGAAGGCTTGACATTAATGCCTGGGATAAGCTGTCTGGATTCTTATAAAGTTCAGGCAACAAAGAAGAAATCTTAATTGTTGCATATGCAAGGACACAGAATAATACAACTGAGATAAATCCTTTAATCTTCTTGTTCTGCAAGGCAGTTGAAGATAGTGTTATGGCAAAGTATGCAAGTGATATAAGGAAGAAGAAAGCTATAAGGAATGATATTATTCCAGCTACAATATTAATAATTATATTGACAACATCAATACCCATAATCTTTAACATTTCTGAGAAATTCTTGAGTGCGTCAGCCAGATCACCAAAGACACCAGCCATCATGAATATATCAAGAACTCCAAAGCCGATGAATATTGCTGAAATTCCTATTCCAATAATCAGTGTATAGAGCAGCTTTGATGTAATTATGCTAAGAGATGAATTAGGTGTCATGAATATCAGGTAACTGCTTTTGCTTGAAAGTTCTCTATAATATGTTACAACTCCAAATATAAATACAATAAAATAACTTACAGAGGCAGCTATTATTAAAAGTCCTCCGAAAAGGCTTGTATAGTTAAGATTTTCAGTCAGGCAGAAAAACATAAACAGAGCCTGAAGTACACAGATAATACCTGCTACGATTCCTATACCGAGAAGATTCTTTCTCAATTCGTATTTTGTTAATTTTAACATTGAAGATTCCCCCTTTTAATATGCATAAATGCGTTTGTACTGGTCAACGATTGACATGCCCGAAGCTGTTCGTAAATTTTCAGCATCTCCCTGTGAAACAATCACACCGTCTTTGATAAATACTGCGTAGTCAATAACAGCTTCAAGCTCATCAACAAGGTGGCTCGACATGATGATAATCTTATCAGGTGAAGCCTTGCTGATTACCGCATTGATAACCTGCTCTCTTGCAACAATATCAACACCGTTAAGTGGTTCATCAAGCATAATAACAGATGCATTTCTTGAAAGATTAACAGCAAGCTTAAGCTTAGCCATCATTCCTGATGACATCTTGCTGGCTTTCATGTCAGGCGTAAGCTTCATCTCATTAAGATAGTTGTAGTACTGGTCAAGTGAGAAATCCTCAAAGAAATCAGCATAATACTTTCCAATATCAGCACAGCTCATATAGTTATAAAAATAACTTTCAGTAGGCATATAAGCTATGTGTTTCTTAGTTTCTACTCCTATTGGAACACCTGAAAGAGTGATGTCCCCGGAAGTGGGTTTTACCAGACCTGCTATCATCTTCATTAAAGTTGTTTTACCGCTTCCGTTAGAGCCGAGCAGAGCGTATATTCTGCCAGGCATGAAGTCGATGGAAACACCATTAACGGCAGTCATCTTCATATACTTTTTAGTAACATTTTTACATTGCAGCATAATTAAATCCCTCCATATTTTATTCGTGATAATTCTTAATGAGATTAATAATCTCATCTTTAGAAAAACCAAGGCTTGTCATTCCGGAAACGAAAGTCTCAATCATTTCACTGGAAAGTTCTGCCTTTAATGTATCAATCAGATGCACATCCTCTGATACAAATGTGCCAAGACCTCTTTTGGTATAGCACAGACCACACTGTTCAAGTTCATTGTATATTCTTGCAGCAGTGTTAGGATTGACCGTGTACTGTACGGCAAGTTCCCTGGTTGATGGAAGCTTGTCGCCAAGCTTAATCTCACCGGTAAGAATTCTTTTTTTAATATCATCGATTACCTGAAGATAAATTGGTATATTAGCCTTATAGTCCATAATCCCTCCTCCTGTAATAGTAATGTACACATGACGCGTACCTGTGTACTAGCACAATAGTACACTATAACAATATAACTGTCAACAGGAATAATAAAAATAGTAAAATTTTTAAAAATGGTGTATGATAACTTAGAAAAAATGTAGAAGGAATACAGTATTTATGACGGTTCAGCAGGCATATAAAATATTTGATGTCAGATCAGATATTACTAAGATGGAATTGAAGAAGCGGTACAGACGGCTTATGCATATGGTGCATCCGGATGCTGTGCTAAACAGAGATAAATCAAACAAAGAAAATGTATATAGATACAGTGCATATGAAATTAATGAAGCATATACTGTTCTTTTCAATCAGACTGGGCAGGAATCATTGAAGAGTAACTATAAATATTCCGAATATGATGAGAAATATTATTGCACTGATCAGGAAAATGAAGAATATGATTTTACAGCTCCAGAGAATGAACATGCCTTTTGCCAACGCAATGTGTATCATTATGCTGAAGATTACAATGGCAACAACATTGGAAGATTTAAGGTTGCACGAGGCAGATATATGTGGATGCCAGATGAGGATTTTAAGTTGTTTCTGCGCAGTATATATGAATGTAGTGAGGAACTTCTTAACAGAATTGATGAAGAAACAGGAAGAGTGCATGATTCAGAATACAAAATCATATATCAGGCAGAACTTGCATATCTGTTAGCACAGCAGTTTACTGCAACATCAGATACATTGGGAAATATTCTTACATCAATTGATGATGCTGCAAATGTATTTTATGTCGGAGCAATGCTTGAAATGTCACCTGAATCTGGATTTATCAAAGCTGGAATGAAGCTGTTTCCGGCAGGAATAAAAAAGCATAGACTGTATTTAATGACTCGTTCGGGAAAAGAAGCGGGATACATATCATTTAAAGATGACAGATTATATTATGTGCTTATTCCGATACTTGAGCAGAAGCGTGCAATGGTAAAGATAGAAGTATCTTCGAAGCAGGACAGACATAATACAATGGGAGAGAAGAAATATAAGAACATTGATTTGTGGGTTAAAATCGGAAATGATGCAACATTTCCTGAAAATATTAATATGAGAATTGAAGATTTGCTTAACAGCTACCATGAAAGCAAGTAAAAGTGGTAAGAAAAGCGGTCATATCAGAACATAATCTGATGTGACCGCCTTTATCATTTAATTCTTAGACTGTGCGTCAGTGCTGTTGTCCTGACTGTCTGACTTGGCTCTGTCAAGCCACACACCAAGTCCACAGGCAGCAACAGCAAGAACAATGACGATACCGACTGTTATATTACCTAACATATTATTATTCATCCTTTCAAACTTAGTCAAACATAGATATTCCGAAACGAAGCTTTCTGTAAAATTTATATACAATGGTCCCGAAAATACCTACAGTTATTCCAACGGTGGATGCAACAGATACACCTCCACCCAGAATAATACCGATTATCATTAAAATATTCATATTTATTGCCTCTTCATATAGTTGTTTAATATTATTAATAATATACATAAATAATGTATTACCAGAAAATGTTCTGATTTAATGATAATCTGTTATTTTTTGCCGTCAGTCTGATGGATATAATTAAGAGTGACAGTAGTGCTGCATGTGATAGAATCATGCATTACGCTTGTCGATTTGAAATAGATACTGATACCGATAGCTGCACACAGACCGCAAAGTAAGAATTGGAATATGCGTAATACATTGCGTGAACTGCTTCTGTCTGCTGTAAGATTGGTGATTGATGTTCTCACAAGCCCGAGCATTTCAGTTGTACATGGCATGGTATCACTGACAGAAGGCTCAGGTGTAGCGAATACCTTAGCTTCTGATACAGAAAAAGAGTCCACTTCAGGAACAGATACATTGGCTCTGTCAAGGCACATGCCAACAAGGAAGAAAGTTATTATAAATATGCAGCTTAACAGTCTTTTAAAGCTCTTTTTCATAAGAACATCTCCTTTCCAAAGTGAATCCCATCTGCTTTACTATATCATATTCAGCAGAGGGAATAAAGAGAAAATATATGTGAAAATGTATATTTTACAATGTTTGACAATCCAATGTGAAATAGGTAAAATACATATAAATACATGCATTTTGGGACATGAAAATGCATCGTGAATCAGGAGGAATTTAATATGGCATGTTTTATAGTACCAGGTACTGAAGCTATCGTTACAACAGCGATAACTAAGATTGTTGAAAAGAAAGAGAAGAAGGAAATATGTTCGTGCGAGACAGAAGGTGCTGTAGAAGCAGTTAAGGAAGAAAAGGCACTTCCATTTTCTAGAAAGTTAAAGTGGCTTAACAATATGCTTTGGGGTGGTACAGCTTTACTTGCATTCGAGCATGTATGGCATGGAGAAGTTACTCCTTTCTTTCCGTTCTTAACAGCAGCAGGCAACGCTCAGGATGCTGTGCAGATGCTTAAAGAGATGGCAACTGCCGGTGTTGGCATGGCAGTGGTTGTTACAGCTGTGTGGGTCGGTATGGTAGCAATAGCTTCCGGAGTAGAAAAGAAAGCAGCTAAGGAAGCAGAAGTTAAAGGATTGGAGAGATAATTATGACATTACTTATAGCTGTATTTGCAGCGGTTATAACTACTATCATATGGTATACTAATGACAAGCGTTCGCGGTTAAAACTTGGAACACTTGCGCTTATGTACTGGGGTGCATCACTTATGTGGATGGTAGATGCAGTTGTGGAATATATTGAACTGGGGGCAGAGTATTTTACTCCGGCATCATCAGATATGCTTAATGACGCATTTTTGGGTTTATCAGTGGTAGCTTTTGGACTTATCATATGGATTGTTATACTTATGGTTAAAGATCCGCTTGGAGTAGTACGCAAGACTGTACTTAATAAGTAAAGAAGATTGTTGGAATATGGATTTTAAGAGAAAAGAACTTGCTAAAAATGCTAAGAAGAATTTAAAAAAACATTACTGGCTGTTAGTAGCAGTCTGCTTTTTTGCGGCTTTCATTGGCTCTGAATATACAGAGACGATGGAAGCCTTTAAAAGTTTAGGAACAGTTAACAATGAAATTCAAGGTGCAGCATCGGTTGAAGCAAATGTTGATACTGTCGCTAACAGTTCGGTTGTAAGTTCTGTGGTTCAGGCAATGGGCGCAGTAATCACGGGTGACGATGATTTTGGAAGGACGCAGTCTGATGCGAAGGTTTCTGAGGCCAAAGACAATGCAACTAAGGTATTGGGCAGAACAAGAGGAGTATTTGCATCTTTAGTTAATGCTATAACATCAGGTGGAATTGTATTTACATTTGTTGATTCATTATCATCAGTCATAAGTTCAAGAAGAGCAGTAGTGCTTATACTTCTTATAGCGGCACTTATGGTATATGTGTTTATAACATTTTTTATCAAGAAAACTTATCTTGTTATATCAAGAAGAATAGTGCTTGAAACGCGCACATATGATGCTGTTCCACCTGGAAAGTTCATGTTTCTTCTCCGGGTAAAAAGATGGATGAAGGCATCGTGGGTGCTTATTGTCAATAATGTATATGAAATATTATGGTCACTTACAATTGTGGGTATATTTGTGAAGCATTTTTCGTACATGCTGGTGCCATACATTATCGCGGAGAATCCTGATATGAAGGCAAATGAGGCTATAACCTTATCAAGAAAGATGATGAAAGGCTACAAATGGAGGGCATTTCTGTATGGATTATCATTCATTGGCTGGACAGTGATTGGAATGGCAACGTTAGGAGTTGTAGGAGTGCTGTTTGTGAATCCTTATAAAGCTGCATTTTATGCAGAATTCTATGCAAATGTAAGAGCAGTATATCTTGAAAAAGAACCGGAGGCGGTTCAGTGGCTTAATGATTCATATCTGTATGAAAGACCATCAGAAGAGCAGCTTAAAAATGTATATGCAGATGTATTTAAACTTATAGATAGTCCACAGCCACAGATTGATTTTGATGATTACCACAATTCGAGAATAAGAAGATTGAAGAAATTAAGAGTATTTTTAGCCAACACATTTGGCATAATACTTATTAACAGCAAGGCAGAGCTGGAATTTGAAGAAAAAAAGAAGGAAATGCTTCGTATGAGTAAGAATAAAGCAGAAGCAGTTGGAAAAGCCTATCCTGCCCGCCTTTTCAATCTTAAGGAACACAGAGTTGACCTTGAAAATACAGTGTATATGCGTAATTATTCAATACCATCGCTTATACTGATATTCTTTTCATTATGTTTTGTGGGATGGATATGGGAGGTTACGCTTCATCTGATATCGTCACATACATTTGTAAACAGAGGTGTTCTTCATGGACCATGGCTTCCTATATATGGTTCAGGTGGGATACTCATACTGATATGTCTTAAAAAATTAAGAAATAAGCCTGTTGTGGAATTCTTTGCATCAGTAGTTTTATGCGGATTTGTTGAATATTTTACATCGCTGTATCTGGAAATCAGCTGCGGAAGAAGATGGTGGAATTATAACGGGTATTTTCTTAACCTTAATGGAAGAATATGTGCTGAAGGTCTTTTAGTATTTGGACTTGGAGGAGTTGCAATCGTATATATTATTGCACCGCTTCTTGATAATTTCTTCAGAAAGATTAAGCTGAGGGTTGTTGGTGCAGTGTGTGCGGCACTGATAGTTGCATTTGTTGTGGATATGGTATATTCCAAAAAGAATCCTAATACGGGTAAAGGAATATCAACATTTAATGATAATACACCAGAATATATGCTGGCAGAAATGTATCAGGGGGCAGAGGACAGGTATGAGGATAGAATATCTTTTAATCAGAAATTTTAAATCAATCAGAGAACTTGAGATTAATGATATTGAAGATGTACTGATTCTTGTTGGCAGAAATAATGCAGGAAAGAGTGTGGTTCTTGACGCAATAAGAGCGGTTACCGGGGATTATGAAGTTTCATTAAGAGATTTCAATGATAACGAAGGTAATATAAGCATTACAGTTCGCATCAGTATTGAAGATGAGGATCTGGCTGTATTGTATCAGAAGGGACAGGTCAGTTCTTTTAAGCATTATGACTTGTGGTATAAGGATTTTTGCAATAAACTTCCATCGTTAAAGGATGGTATTCTTGAATTTGAATATGTATATAGCCGTGATGGTAAGATTAAGTACAGGGACGGAGTTAAGAAGAACAATATTTATATAAAAACAGTTCTTCCCAGAATATTCTATGTTGATCACGAAAGACGCAAGTCATCAATTCAGGAAGATCTTATTATGCTGCAGGGTGGAACCGAATATGCAGATCTTAAAGATAACGTGTGTATATTTGATAAGCATAGGATGTGTAATCAGTGCTTTAATTGCATAGGAATCATTAACCGCAAGAAACCGGAACAACTATCTTTATTAGAAACAGCGAGACTTATGCAGTATAAGCTGTTTAATTTTAATCTGGCTAATTTTGAGAATAAACTTAATGAAAAATTTAAGAACAATGGTGGCATAGGAGAAAGAATTCATTATCAGATTACATTTGATGCAGAAAAACTCATGCATGTTGATACAATTGTTCACAATGAAATGCGTGACACTGATGGGGATGTCAATGACCTTTCTGATGGACTGAACAGTATCTACATCCTGTCACTGCTTGAAACCTATGCGGAATATGGAAGTACTGTGCCATACATTATTCTGATTGAAGATCCGGAAATATATCTTCATCCTCAGTTACAGAAGATAGCAAGTGAAATTCTGTACAAGCTTTCAAGAAAGAATCAGGTTATATTCTGCACGCATTCACCGCAGATGTTATTTAACTTTACTACAAAACAGATTCGTCAGGTGGTTAACGACAGAGATAATAATACAGTTGTCACATCGGAGGCAGATATTGATGATATATTAGATGATCTGGGATATGCTGCCAACGACCTTATGAATGTGAGCTTTGTATTTATAGTGGAAGGAAAACAGGACAGAAGCCGTCTGCCGCTTCTTCTGGAGAAATATTATTCAGAAGTTATAGATGAGAATGGCAACCTCAATCGTATAGCAATAATTGCAACTAACAGCTGTACAAACATCAAGACTTATGCCAATCTGAAATATATCAATACATTATATCTTAAGGATGAGTTCCTTATGATAAGAGATGGAGATGGTAAGGATGCTGACCGCTTAAGAGACCAGCTTACCAATTACTATAAGCAGCGTGCAAAGCAGGATTATGGCAATCTGCCAAGAGTAACAGACCGTAATGTGCTTATATTAAAATATTATTCATTCGAGAATTATTTTCTTGACCCTGAGATAATGACTAAGATAGGTGTTGTTAAAAGTGTAGACCAGTTCTATGATATATTATATGCCAAATATAAAGAATACCTGTACCGCCTTGTCAGCACTAAGAAAATGTTAGAAAAACTGAACATAACAATTGAGACAAGACAGGACATCATAGACAACATGGAGAATATCAGAAAATATGTCAGAGGACACAATCTGTATGACATATTCTACGGACGTTACAAGGGCGAGAAAGAAAATGCAATATTAAGAGCGTACATAGACGCAGCACCAAGGGAGAATTTTGATGATATATTCGATGCAATTGATAATTTTGTGTACTTTAATAACCGTAAGAATTAATTAAAAAATTGTATTAATCCTAAGGGCGTCTAACTATCGTTGCATCTATCTATGATACATGTTCTCATGGATTCCTGCATCTAGTGTGAGTAAATGCCGCCATCTATAGAGTTTATTACAGTGCTGGAAATCAAACGCGCTTCGCTTGAACGAGATTTCCAGCATTGAACTTTTATAGATAGCGGCATTAACTCACACACGATTCGGAATAAATCGAACATGCACCATAGAGAGACACAACGGTGGTTATACACTCTTATTAATGCAATATTTAGTTGCATGACTGCCTGATTAAATCAGAATACCAGTACGCAGAATCTTTTGGGATTCTCTGCTGGGTTTCGTAATCGACATAGATTAAGCCAAATCTTGGGTCGTAGCCGCTGTGCCATTCGAAATTATCTGTGAATGACCAGTGGAAGTAGCCGAGTATTGGGACACCGGCTTTGTAGGCTTTCTCAAGGTCTGTGAGATATCTTGTCAGAAAGTCGATACGGTTGCTGTCGTGGACTTTGCCATCAAGACTTATGATATCGTTGCAGGCAAGTCCATCTTCGAATATGTATATTGGAAGATTATACCGTTCATACATGTATCTTATACCATAATTCATAACTCCTGGGGTTACAGGCCAGCCAAGTGCTGTTCTTGGACTTCCAGGCTTTTTCTTTATATGTCCTGTGACACTTACTTCGTGACCGTTATATACATTGATTCCTAAGAAATCTATAGGCTGGTGCATCAGTTCTGAATCTCCGTCTTTAACGAATGGGAGTTCTTTATAATGTCCGATTTTTTCAAGACCTTTTTCAAGATGTAATCCTGTACCTGCAATATCGGGATACCTGCCAAGGCATGTCATATCGCAGAATATAGTGTGGTTAAATGTCATGTTTCCGGTAACAATCTTGAAACTTTCAGCTCTTGCAGCATCAATATCTTCATCACATTCACTTGCAGGAAAACACAAGTCGCCAGTGCTTGAAAAACCAGTCTTTATTGGCTGCTTTGCAACGGCACGCATCTTGGCAACAGCAAGACCGTGTGCAAGTGCAAGATGGTGTATGACTGACAGCACGCTGATGCAGTCCAGCTTCTTTCCGGGAGCATGAAGTCCATTCATATATCCAAGGCCTGAGATTATCTGTGGTTCGTTGATAGTTGCGATATTAACGACTCTGTCAGAAAAATGCTCACATATAAATTCTGCATAGTCAGCAAATATATAAGCTGTCTGTCTGTTCAGCCATCCGCCATTATCTTCAAGTGCCTGTGGCAGATCCCAGTGATAGAGTGTTATAAAAGGCTCAATACCATTTTCAAAACAACAGTTTACAATATTATCGTAGAAGTCAAGTCCGGCTTTGTTGAAACGCACATTGCCGTCTGAATCCTTTACAATGCCATCTGGAAAGATTCGTGTCCATGAAATTGAAAAGCGGTATGCCTGAATACCTAAGCTTTTCATAAGTACAATATCTTCACGATAGCGGTGATAGTGGTCGCAGGCTTCGTTACCATTCTCGTTGTGTGCGATATTGCCTGGCTTATTAGAAAATGTATCCCAGATAGAAACGCCTTTGCCATCTTCGGCAAAGGCTCCCTCTATCTGATATGAACTTGAGGCAGTTCCCCATAAAAAGTTCTTATCAAACATAATTATTCTCCTTAAACATCAGATATTAACAATTACATTGAATTCTTTAGTGTCAGCATTGAAAGGCACTGTGTTTCCTGCAATTTTATTACCGTTGACAATAAGAGAAGAAACTCTTTCGTGCTTAGTATTGCTGATGGTGATATTATATGTTGCACCTCTGAATTTTCTTGTGATTGTAAGTTCCTTAATAGAATCCGGCAGACAAGGGTCAATGGTGAGTCCTCCAAATGAAGCTCTTACACCAAGTATATATTGAGAAATACTTGTAAATGTCCATGCAGCAGTGCCTGTAAGCCAGCTGTTTTTGGCTTCACCAAATCTTGCGGCATCTTTGCCGGCAATCATCTGTGAATATACATAAGGTTCAGTCCTGTGTATCTCACTTATTTCTTCAAGATATGCCGGACATATTTTCTTGTATGTTTCGAATGCTCTGTTCTTATCATCAACAACGGTTTCAGCAATAGATACCCACGGATTATTATGACAGAATATTCCGGCATTTTCTTTGTATCCTGGCGGATAAGAAGATACCTCGCCAAGTTCAAGGTGATATGACCTGTAAGCTGGTTGTAAAATCATGATTCCATACTTAGTATCAAGAATTTTTTCTACTGAATCCATAGCTTTCTGTGCGAGTCCTTCTTTGACACCTATACCTGCCATAACACAGAAGCCCTGTGGTTCAATGTATATCTGTCCATCTTCACATTCATGTGAACCAACCTTACGGCTTTCGGCATCATATGCACGAAGGAACCATTCACCATCCCAGCCTGCATCAAGAACAGCTTTATACATGTCATCAACATGGGAACGTACAGCATTTTCTTCCTCTGTAAGACCTGATATGTGGCATATGTCTGCATATTCATTGCCATATTTTACATACATTCCAGCGATAAATACCGATTCAGCAACAGGTCCTTCTGATGGTCCGGTAGTCTGGAAAGATTCACCCGGAGCAGAAGAGAAGCAGTTTAAGTTAAGACAGTCATTCCAGTCAGCTCTTCCGATAAGTGGCAGCTTATGCGGTCCAAGATGAGTAGTTGTATAATTAAAGGATCTTCTTAAATGTTCCATAAGCGGCTGTGCCTTACCTGCATCGCAGTCAAATGCTACATTTTCATCAAGAATGCTGAAATCGCCTGTTTCTTTAAGATATGCAGCTGTTCCTGCAATAAGCCATAAAGGATCATCATTAAAGCCAGAACCAATATCAGAATTACCTTTCTTAGTTAATGGCTGATACTGATGATAAGCACTTCCGTCCTCAAACTGTGTAGCAGCAATATCAAGAATTCTCTGTCTTGCTGAATCAGGAATAAGATGTACGAAGCCAAGTAAATCCTGGCAGGAATCTCTAAATCCCATACCACGTCCGGTTCCAGACTCATAATAGGAAGCAGATCTTGACATGTTAAATGTTACCATGCACTGATACTGATTCCATATATTAACCATACGGCAGAGCTTCTTGTCTTCTGTGTCAACAATATAAGACGAGAGAAGATGAGTCCAGTAATCTTTTAAAGCAGCAAGAGCTGTATCAAATTTTGCCGGAGTGTTATATTTTTCAAGAAGGGCATATGCAGGTTCTTTGTTAATGATTCCGAATGATTCCCACTTCTTATCATCAGGGTTCTCTGCATATCCTATAATGAATACATATTCTTTTTTCTCGCCCGGATCAAGGTTAATATCGATTCTGAAAGATCCAACAGGTGACCATCCGCTTGCAATAGAATTATAAGATGTACCTTCTTTAACAGCTTTAGGCATTGCAGGACTTCCGTATGTACCGATGAAACTTTCTCTGCTTGTATCGAAACCGTTGGCAGTAGTGTTTACAGCATGAACAGCATAATGGTTACGCCGCTCACGGTATTCTGTCTTGTGATATATTGCTGACATGGCAGCGGTGCCAATATTAATCTCTGGCTGAACTTCAACTTCGCCTGTGCTGAAGTTACGCTGGAAGTTGTTGCAGTCATCAACTGCATTCCATAAACAGAATTCTATATAAGAATATACAGATAAATGTTTAACAGAATTTCCTGTGTTCTTAATAGTAAGTTTATCAAGTTCACAATTATCTCCAATAGGAACGAGAGCAGTCTGTGTAGCCTTGATGTCATTCTTGGATGAAGAAATCACTGTATATCCAAGTCCGTGACGACATGTATAATCCTCAACTGGTGTCTGGGATGGCTGCCATCCAGGATTCCATATGGTATCCTCATCTTTAATATAAATGTAGTGGCCGTTGTTATCTAAAGGAGAATTATTATAGCGATATCTTGTGAGTCGGAGCAGCTTGGCATCCTTATAGAAACAGTATCCTCCGCCGGTATTGCTCTTAAGACTGAAAAAATTCTCACAGCCTAAGTAATTAATCCATGGCAATGGAGTTTCTGGTGTGGTTATGACATATTCTTTATTGATGTCATCAAAAAAACCGAATTGCATATTATACCTCCTGTACACATATAATTTATAGAAAACGATTAAGTGCATTAAGGTACAAGTTCTAATATTGATTTTATAGTAATAAGTATATTTTAAGGCTTGAATTAAATCAATGATTATTTCGAATTTGAATAAGAATTGGTAGAAATGCACAAAAAATACGATAATTTATAGAAAAATAAGTAAAATTTACAAAAGTGCTTGCATTTATATCTGATATGGGTTATAGTAAAGCTACGAAAACGATTAAGTAATGCATGAAAGGAATGAATCTATGGTATCTATGAAAGATGTTGCTGTAGAATGTGGGGTTTCAATTGCTACAGTAAGTAAAGCTCTCAATGACCATAGTGACATCAGTGAAGAGACACGCAGGAAAGTTAAAGAGGCAGCTAACAGACTTGGATATTATCCGAATTCAGCAGCCAGAGCACTTAAGACGAACCGTTCATATAACATAGGAGTTCTTCTTAATAATGGTCTTGCACATGAGTATTTCGCCGAGGTTCTTGAGAGTTTTAAGAATGAAGCAGAGAAGAAGGGATATGATATTACATTTGTAAGCAATCACTCTAAGAAGATGACTTTCTACGAACACTGTTTATACAGGAATTTTGATGGCGTGCTTCTAGCTTGTGAGGATTTCAGCAATCCTGAAATCTATGAAATGGTTAACGGGAGATTACCAGTTGTGACCATCGACTACATTTTCAATGGCAGTACATCGGTCAATTCTAACAACGTGAAAGGGATGAGTGAATTAGTACGTTACGCGTACAGCAGGGGACACAGAAAGATAGCTTATATTTATGGAAACGTTGAATCAGAGGTTACGAAAGAACGTCTGGCAGCCTTTTATAAGACAATGGGTGAATTAGGGGTAGAAGTTCCAGATGAATACATTAAAGAATCAACCTATCTTGATTCAATAAAAGCTGAGAAGCTTACATATGAGCTGTTAAAATTAAAGGAACCGCCAACATGTATTTTTTATCCGGATGATTTATCTGTGGTTGGTGGAAAGAATGCTATTAAGAATATGAAATTGCATAGTCCGAAGGATGTGTCTATTGCAGGTTACGATGGAACAAGATTCTCGCAGATGTTAAATCCTAAGATTACAACAATTCGTCAGAATACCAGGGAAATCGGCAGGATTGCCGCAGATGAGCTTATAAGTGCTATAGAGAATCCCAGGGCAACGATAGTAAAGAGGGTTGTTGTAGATGCGGAACTAATCGAAGGGGAAACAATAAGAAAGATAGGAAACTAAAGGTGTCGTCTAAGATTTATGGAGGGTTTTTTATGAAAAAGAGATTATTAAGTCTGGCACTTGGTACAATGATGGTGCTTTCCACATTAGCAGGTTGTGGATCAAAGGATGGTGGTTCGGCAGCAGTTAATACTAAGCCTGAGGAACAGGGTAAGGTACTTAACATTTACTGCTAGAACGAAGAGTTTAAGAGCAGATTTGAAGGATATTATAAGAATGTTCCTTCAGATGTTAAGGTAAACTGGGTAATTACTCCTAACGAAAACAACGCTTATCAGAATGCTCTTGATGCTGCATTATTAAAGCAGAAGGATGCAGCAGCAGATGATAAGATTGATATGTTCCTTATCGAAGCTGATTATGCTTTAAAGTATGTTAATAGTGATTACACACTTGATGTAAAAGATGTAGGCCTTACAGATGATGACCTTAAGGATATGTATCAGTACACAAAGGATATCGCAACTGACAGCAAAGGAAAACTTAAGGCTACAACATGGCAGGCAACTCCAGGACTCTTTGCTTACAGACGTTCTATTGCTAAGGATGTTCTTGGAACAGATGATCCGGATAAGGTTCAGGAAGCACTTTCAACTTGGGATAAGTTTGATAAGGTAGCTGAACAGGCTGCTGCTAAGGGTTACAAGATGCTTTCAGGTTATGATGATTCATACAGAGTATTCTCTAACAATGTATCAGCTCCTTGGGTTGATTCTAATAACAAGATTGTTATTGATGATAACATTATGAAGTGGGTTGATCAGACTAAGAAATATACAGATAAGGGCTATAATAATAAGTCATCTCTTTGGGATTCAACATGGGCAGCAGATCAGGGACCTTCTGGTAAGGTATTCGGATTCTTCTACTCAACATGGGGAATTAACTTTACACTTTTAGGTAACTCACTTGCTACTCCTGTTAAGGAAGGTGGTAAGGAAGAAGTTGGTAACGGTATCTACGGCGACTATGCAGTATGTGAAGGTCCACAGAGCTACTACTGGGGTGGTACATGGATTTGTGCAGCAGCAGGAACAGATAACGCTAACCTTGTAAAAGATGTTATGAAGACACTTTGCTGTGATAAGGCTACAATGAAGAAGATTACAGAAGATACTCAGGATTACACTAATACAACATCAGGTATGAATGAAATCGCTAGCAGTAACTTCAAGTCAGATTTCCTTGGTGGTCAGAATCATATCAAGTTATTTGCTAAGTCAGCTCCTAAGATCAGCATGAAGAATATTTCTTCTTATGACCAGGGTCTTAACGAAGAATTCCAGAAGGCTATGAAGGATTACTTCGATGGCAATGTAACTAAGGATAAGGCTCTTGATAACTTCTATAAAGCAGCTATTGAGAAATATCCAAACCTTTCAAAGTAATTAGTAATTGCTAGTCATTAAGGCACAGTCATTATAATAAGTATGTTATATGGCTGTGCCTTTTTATATGGCAGGAATGGAGATATGTATGAATAAAAAGAAGAAAAAGTTTGTAAGCTATGCAAAATGGGGATACATATTTCTTATACCGTTCTTTGCAGTATATATTGTGTTTTCATTAATACCACTGATATCTACATTTTATAATAGTTTTTTTGAGAACTATATGGTTGGACTTATGCAGGTCGGACCTAAGTTCGTTGGATTTGACAATTACAAGGCCATACTGTTTAACGGTGATACATTGCTCTATCTGAAGAATACAATGATAATGTGGCTGATGGGATTTATTCCCCAGATTCTTATATCATTGCTTCTGGCGTCATGGTTTACAGATCTTAGATTAAGATTAAAATGTACAGGATTTTTCAAAACTATAATCTATATGCCTAATTTGATTATGGCATCTGCATTTGCCATGTTATTCTACGCAATATTTGCAGATCAGGGTCCAATCAATAACATGCTTAACAGTATGGGATTGCCTACATATAGATTCCTTGCGGAGGTAGCAGGAGCGAGAGGACTGATTGCTCTTATGAACTTCCTTATGTGGTTTGGTAATACAACAATTATTCTTATGGCTGCCATCATGGGCGTTGACCCTTGTCTTTTTGAAGCAGCAAGAATTGATGGTGCTAATTCAAGACAGATATTTGGAAAGATTACACTTCCGCTTATTAAGCCTATTCTGGCATACACACTTATTACATCATTGATTGGTGGTATCCAGATGTTTGATGTTCCTCAGATTCTTACGAATGGTAATGGTAATCCGGATAGAACAAGTATGACGGTTATCATGTATCTTAACAAGCATCTTTATAGTAAGAATTATGGCATGGCAGGTGCGCTTTCAGTTATTCTGTTTATTGTAACAGCAGTACTTAGTATATTTGTATTTAATTATATAACAAAGGATATGGAAGCAGCAGGAATCAGAAAAGCTAAGAAGAAAAAAGCAAAGGAGGCGAAGTAATATGAGTAATTCAGGTAAAGCCTCTGCAAGTGCTGATATTAAAGGCACTAATGCTGGAGTGAAAGACAGGATAATACTTACAACGGAGAGAGTGTTATGTTATATGGTGCTTATTCTTATAACATTTTTGTGCCTTTTCTCATTCTATGTACTTATTATTAATACAACAAGATCACACCCCGATATCCAGAAAGGATTCTCATTCCTTCCGGGAAAGTCGTTTATAGTCAACATGAAGAATGTTCTTGCTAATGAGAATATTCCTGTTATCAAGGGTATGTTTAACAGTTTATTTGTTGCAGCATGTTCAGCAGTTCTGTCAGTGTATTTCTCAGCACTTACAGCATTTGCTATTCATGCATATAACTTTAAGTTAAAGAAGTTTGCATTCACTTTCATTCTTCTTGTAATGATGGTGCCAACACAGGTGTCAGCACTTGGATTTGTTAAGATGATGGGAGACTGGAATCTTCTCAATTCTTACATACCACTTATTGTTCCTTCGGTAGCAGCGCCTGTTGTATTCTTCTTTATTAAGCAGTATATGGACAGTGTGCTTCCAATGGAACTTATAGAGGCGGCAAGAATTGATGGTGCAAAAGAGTTCAGAATATTTAACCAGATTGTTCTGCCTCTTATGAAGCCAGCATTGGCTGTTCAGATGATATTTACTTTCGTATCATCATGGAATAATTATTTTATACCTTCACTCCTTATTAACAAGGCAAGTAAGAAAACACTTCCTTTGTTGATAGCACAGCTTCGTAGTGCGGATTTCCTGAAGTTTGATATGGGTCAGGTATATATGATGATAGCATTTGCTATTGTTCCGGTAATTATAGTATATATCTGTCTTTCAAAGTTCATTGTAAGAGGTGTTACACTTGGTGGCGTTAAAGGTTAGATATGCTTTTAGATTTAAAAAGAACCGTCCTGATTTCAAGGGCGGTTCTTTTTGCGTCTTGCATCGTGCACTTTGGTGATATAGCTGCTATTTAGAAAATATATTCTATGTATCTATCAAGACGTTCTCCGGCTTTAAGAACAGGTGATGGAAAGTTATTATGATGCATTGAGTCAGGAAAAAACTGAGGTTCAAAGCATATGCCATGCTGATTGTTATATGGTAAATTGTATTTACCAGTACAGTTACCTATATAATTACCGTTATATAGCTGCAATCCTGGGAAGCTGGTCTTTACAGACATGCTTATACCTGCTTCGGGATCTGTTACTTTAGCGGCATATTCATATGCATCAGAGAGAACGTAATTAATATCAATATAATCTGTTCCAACTCTTCTTGGTCTACGGAAATCATACATTGTTCCTTCAACAGGCAGAATGTCACCCGTGGGGATGTTGCTGCTGTCTACAGGGGTGTAGTAATCTGCTCCTACAGATACTATATAATTACAGACGTTCTTTACCCCAGAAAAATTAAAGTAACTATGATTGGTGAAGCTACATACTGTATCCATATCTGATACTGCGTCATAATGCACAAGTATTGAATTCCTGTCAGTAATAGTAATTGTCTGGGTAACTTTAAGATTTCCAGGGAATCCATTCTCAAGATGCGGGCTGTTAAGTGTGAGAATGAGAGCCTCAGGATTAACATCATACTGCCACATACATTTGTTGAAGCCGTGTCCGCTGTGAAGAGTGTTATTACCTTCGTTGGCAGGAAGATGCCAGTCTTTGCTATTAAGAGTTATGCATGCTCCTGCAATTCTGTTGGCGAATCGCCCCATTGTCCCGCCGAAGTTCTGCTGGTCATAATAATATTCTTCCGGGGTATCATAACCAAGGATTATGTCGTGTTGTGTGCCGGATGAATCAGTCACGAACATTGACTGAAATGTTGCACCATAGTCTGAAACATAAAGCGATATGTCATTATATGAAAGCTGAATAATATGACACATTGTACCATCGGGGAGAAGCCCCCATTTTTTGACATTATATTGCATAAATACTCCCTTCTGTGTATATGATTAATACGAACAATAAATATGAATTAAGTATACCATTTTATACAAAGAAGTTCTATGTTTTTATATAAAAATGTGATATATTTATTTATATGTCGGATTAATATATTTAACTTAGGAGTGCAGCAGATTATGCTATGGACAGATTTATTTTACATGATTGTCATAACTACATTTACGGGTAGCGTACTTACTGTTGCATGGCTTATAACTTCATATTTACTTGATAAGACAGGATATCTTAATATGTCATACAGACTTGGAAAAGTTGTTGTATTGTTCTGGATAATTCCGGTAATGTATTACGCGATAAGAATGATTGACCGCTTAAGGTTCGTGTGGAATGGTTACGCATTTGATACATCACCGCTTATTATTAATGTGACAAGAGCTGTTGCTATTGTGTGGATAATAGGTCTGGCTGTTGCAATAATGATTTATGTGTTTAAGAGATTCAGAATTTTATCAATAAGGAAAGAATCATTTGCCTGTAATAAGGAGATGAACAGGATTTTCTATGAGATAAAAGAACAGATGGGACTTGGAAAATGTAAAATCACATTAAGGCAGTCATACAGAACAACTACTGCATATGTGACAGGAATACACAGACCGTGTGTTATTGTTAATGCAGATCATTTTTCTGAGAAAGAGATGAGAGTTGTATTTGCACATGAACTTACACATGTGGTTCATAATGATATATGGTTCAGATATCTTCTTGCGGTGGCAAGTATACTTAATTTCTTTAATCCGGTTATATGGATTTTTTACAGAAGATTTATTAAATATGCTGAGTATGCATGTGACTATTCTGTATGTATGTCAGAGAATGGACTACATGAATATTATGAAACAATATTTAATCTTGCTGTGAGAAATAATAATCTTTATGACATGCTGTCTGCAAGTCTGTATGAAAATAAAAACAGTTTAAGAGAAAGAATGGAGCATGTTATGAAGAGTTATAATGTTAAGAAAAGACCAATGGCTGTTGCAGCAGCTATACTGACTTTATTTGTTGCTATGAGTTCTGTTATGGTGGCGGGAGCAGCTACAACCGTAACTGAAACATCAGTTACGGTTGCGGAGGTAACTGCTGATGAAAAAAGAGAGCTACAGGTATTAGAAACAGAATATTATGAGGCTGCTGATTATGAAGATTCAGCTGTTACAGACATGTATGAAGAAGATGTTAATCCTGATGAAATAATGCCATGCGCTTCAAATGGTACAATCTCATGGGATGTGTATGCCGGGGTAAGGAGGTCAACATCAAGCTTTCATGCATCTTCTGGACAGAGGATAGTTTTAAGTGTATTTTCGGTGGAACCATTTCATAGTGTCAGAGCAGGAATTATACAGCCTGATGGTTCGAAAAGATATATTATTGCCAATGGCAATGATTCACACATATTTGAGCTGACAATGAGCGGATCATACAGAATATATATCCAGAATGAAACAACAGAGAGTGTTCATGTTGAAGGAGCGTATTCTACACATTAATTAGTATTTATTAGTTGAGGTTGAGAAGATATGAAGATTTTGCATTGTGCAGATATTCATCTGGATTCAGCGATGACGGCTAATCTTGATAAAGATAAGGCGAGAGAACGCAGGAGTGAGCTGCTGGCATCTTTTAAGGATATGGTTGGATATGCTGTGAAGGAGTGTATCGGGGTTATTATAATTGCGGGGGATTTGTTTGATACAAGGAACATATCAGTCGGAGCAAAGAAAGAAGTATATAATATAATAATTAATAATCCGGGTATTACATTTTATTATCTGCAGGGTAATCATGACAATGGAAGCTTTGTGTCGTATCTGGATGAGATTCCTGCTAATCTTCGTATGTTTGGAAAAGAATGGACAAGTTATAACGCCGGTATAATCAATAATGGCAGTATTACAAAGGATATTGTTATTACCGGCGTGGAACTTGACAGTGATAATGTGGGTAAGATATATGGAAGCCTTTCTCTCAATGCAGGCAATTATAATATTGTTGTACTGCATGGGCAGGAGGCTTCTCATGTTTCTAAGAATAACGCACAGATAATAAGTCTTAAGGATTTAAGAAACCGTGGAATTGATTATCTTGCACTTGGACATGTGCATGAATATTCAAGTGACAGGCTGGATGCCAGAGGAGTGTATTGTTATCCGGGATGTCTTGAGGGAAGGGGCTTTGATGAGGCTGGAGAGCATGGCTTTGTAGTGCTTGATATTGATGAAACTTCTGGAAGTTATGATACATATTTTGTTCCATTTGCAAGAAGAAATATTTATGTTGCACAGGTTGATGTTACAGGGTGTGAAAGCACATTTGAAATTGAACAGAAATTAAGCAGTTTTCTTAACAATGCAGGTTTTACGAAAGATAGTCTGGTTAAGCTTGAACTTATAGGTGAATTGGATGTTGAATGTGAGAAAGATACGGACTATCTGTGTAAGCAGTTTGAGAACAGGTTTTATGCATTTAAGATAAAGGACTGCACCGCTTATAGGGTTGATTATATGTCTTATGAGCATGATGTTTCACTTAAGGGAGAGTTTATTAGAAATGTTATGGGGAGAGACGATATCAATGAACAAGATAAAGCTGTAATTATACGATATGGATTACAGGCATTGCAGGGGGAGGAGATAGTCTGATGAAACTTATCAGTTGTACAATCGAAAATTTTGGAAAACTGAATAATGTTACATATGATTTCTCTGGTGAATGTAATACGATATGTGAGGATAATGGCTGGGGAAAGAGTACACTTGCATCATTTATCCGTGTTATGTTTTATGGATTTAAGAATGAAAGCAAGAAGAAATTAGTCGATAAGGAAAGAAATCGTCTTATGCCGTGGCAGAAGGGTGTTTATGGTGGTGAGATAGTATTTGAAACTGGTGGAGTGGTTTATTCACTTAGAAGAACCTTTGGAAAAAAGCAGGCGGATGATGAATTCCTGCTTGTAAGAAAAGACACTAATGTTGAATGTGATGATTTTTCATGTGATATTGGAGAAGAATTGTTCAAGATAGATGCACAGTCTTTTGAGAGAACTGTGTTTATAGGTCAGAGTGATTGTGTTACGGCAACTACTGACAGTATTAATGCTAAGATTGGAAATCTTGCAGATAATACAGATGATATTAATAATTTTGAAACTGCTGTGGGAAGACTGACCGCGGTGCTTAATAATATAACAAGTACGAGGTCTACAGGATCTATATCTAAGAGAAAATCAAGAATAACAGAGCTTGCTGCCAGAATTAACAATTATTCACAGACAGACAGAATTATTGAAGAGCAGACAGATATAAGAGATAATCTGTGTGCTAAGAGAGAAGAGCTTAAAGCTGACAGAAAGAAAATGCAGGAACAGCAGAAGCATTTAAGTGTGCAGAAGGATATACAGGCATTGAAAGAGAAGTATCAGCTGCTTGATAAGGAATGTAATAATAAGAAGAACACATTTGAGCAATATGAACATTACTTTAATGGGGAACTGCCTGAAAAGGAAGATGTGCACAAGCAGATTGAAATCTTTGATGAAGCGGGAAGATTAAGTGGAAAATTCACACACATTGATGATGATGACAGTAAAAGGCTTGAACAACTTAGAGGTATGTTTGAACAGGGGGTTCCTGATAGTGAAACTATTGATGAATGGCAGAATACTGCCGGACAATTAGATGAACTTAAAGAAGCTGCTGCGAAGAACCGTTTGTCTGACGATGAACTGGAAAAGCTTGAATGGTATAAGAAAAGGTTTGCAAGAGGAATTCCCGATGAAAACAAAGTCGGGAAGATTCATGATATCTGGATTTCAGCACAGAACAAGCAGAATTCTATTGTTGGCAAGGAAATGAAGCTGGATCTTGCAAGAGAGAATGAACAAGCAAGACTTGAAAGAGCTAAGTTATATAAAAATTCATGTGTGCCTGGAATTATAGCAGGAATCGTAATGGCTGTAATAGGCGGTGTGCTTGTTGTGCCTGTAATGGAAGTTGGAATTGCCATGATTATTGTCGGCTTGTGTATGGCAGTAGTATTTTCAGTGATTGGAACTGTGAAGAAGAAACAGCATGATAGTGAATTTATGAATATAAGTGCTGAATCTGATAATAAGCTTAAGGAAATTGAAGCGGATATTAATGATGATAAGAATTTTATCAGCGGAACGGAGAATGTTGTAAGGCAGTTCTGTGAAGAATATGAGATTACATTTAGCAGAGATAACATTGCATGGGAGCTTTCGGGTTTATGTCATGATATAGAAGATTATCGTGAACTTGAGAAACGGGCGGCTGGTCAGGACAACGAATTATCTGAACAGATAAAACAGCTTGAGAACAGGCTGGATGTATTTCTGAAACGGTATAATTGTGCCACTAATGGTAATAATTATAGTCTGACAATTGAACGTATAAGAAATGACATAGCGGACTATAAAAGAATTAATCAAGAAATGTCTAAACAGGATATCTATAGAAATCAGTATGAGCAGAATATGTCAGGTATTAAATGCTTTCTGAGAAAATATATTAAAGGCTTTAAGGGTGAGGAAAGTGTTGGAGAAACACTTAGAAACCTTGACAAAAAGCTTGATGGATATTATCGTGCTAAAAGTGAGTATGATAATGCAATGATGATTAAAGCTGATTTTGAGTCAGAGAATGATATCAGTATGTTTGCGGCACAAAATGATGCTGATAAGATTTCACTGGAAGAGATAGCGTCAGATATGACACGGATTGACAACATGATTGAAGAATATGCACAACAGATATCTCAGTGCAATAAGCAGTTAGAGAATCTTCAGATTCAGGCTGATGAGTGTGAAAACTGCAGGCAGGAACTTAACCGGCTTACAGATATTCAGGAAAGCGAAAAGAATAAAGAGAGATTGCTGAAGCTTACTAAACAGATTATGGAGGATTCAAAGCAGTCCTTTACTTCTGAATATATGGGACCTGTTATGTCAGGTTTTAGAAAGTATTACACTATACTTACCGGATGTGAGCCTGATGCATACAATCTTGATGCAGATACAAAGCTTACTGTCATGGAGCAGAATATGCCAAGAGATATTGGATATCTTAGTGCAGGAAAGCAGGATCTGGTTGGAGTGTGCATGCGAATGGCGCTTGTTGAGGCAATGTATAAAGAAGAGAAACCATTTCTTATATTTGATGACCCATTTGTCAATCTTGATGATAATAACATAAAGGGGGCTATGAAGCTTCTCGACGAGATTGCAAAGAATTATCAGGTTATATATTTTACTTGCAGTGAAAGCAGAATACACAATTAGTGTAGGATATACATTTATTAAGGAGAGATACAATGGAAGAAGTTATTCAGTATGTACCTAATCTGTATGCAACCTTCTGGGCACTTATACCACCGCTGGTTGCTATCATATTAGCGTTAATTACCAAAGAGGTTTACAGTTCACTTTTTGTAGGAATTGTAATAGGAGGACTGTTCTATGGAAATATATTCCAGAGCGGGTTCAGTTTTGAAAAATCAGTTCTTCATATATTTGAAGATGGTCTTGTAGGAGTATTGTCAGATCCTTACAATGTAGGAATTCTGGTGTTCCTTGTTGTACTGGGAATCATGGTGTGCATGATGAATAAAGCAGGTGGTTCTGCAGCATTTGGAGAATGGGCTGGAAGACATATTAAGACAAGAGTTGGAGCACAGCTTGTTACGGTGCTTCTTGGAATTCTTATATTTATTGATGATTATTTTAACTGTCTTACTGTAGGAAGCGTTATGCGTCCAGTAACAGACAAGCATAATGTTTCGAGAGCAAAGCTTGCATATCTTATTGATGCAACAGCGGCACCAATCTGTATTATTGCGCCTATATCTTCATGGGCAGCAGCGGTAACAGGTTTTGTTGAGGGTGAAGATGGTTTTGGAATATTTATTAAGGCTATTCCTTACAATTATTATGCATTATTTACTATTGCAGCAATGATTCTTATTGTAGCGTTAAAGGTAGACTTTGGTTCAATGGCAGTTCATGAAGCAAATGCAGCTAAGGGAGACTTGTATACAACTCCTGACAGGCCATATGCTAACGCAACAGAAGATGTAATTAAGGGACGCGGAAGAGTGTTAGATCTGCTGTTTCCAATTATTACACTTATAGTTTGCTGCATAATTGGAATGCTATATTCAGGAGATTTTTTCAAGGGAGTAGGTTTTGTTGATGCATTTTCAGGAAGTGATGCTTCGGTAGGACTTATGCTTGGAAGTTTCTTTGCACTTATAATAACAATTGTGTTCTATGCAGTAAGAAGGGTACTTTCATTCAATGAATCATGCTCATGCATACCGGAAGGATTCAAGGCAATGGTACCGGCAATCCTTATTCTCACATTTGCATGGACACTCAAAGCAATGACAGACAGTCTGGGCGCTAAGGAGTTTGTTGCCGGACTTGTAAAAGGAGTATCGGGCGGATGGTTAAGTATTCTGCCGGCAGTTATATTTCTGGTTGCGGTATTCCTTGCTTTTGCAACAGGAACATCGTGGGGAACATTTGGAATTCTTATTCCTATTGTTGTAAATACATTTTCAGGAACGAACCATACAATGATGATTATATCAATCTCAGCATGTATGGCTGGAGCTGTCTGTGGAGACCATTGTTCACCAATATCTGACACGACAATTATGGCTTCGGCAGGAGCACAGTGTAATCATATGAATCATGTGTCTACACAGCTTCCATATGTAATTGTAGTTGCAGTTATTTCTTGCGTGACATATGTTATTGCAGGATTTGTACAGAATCCTGTTGTTCCTCTTATTATAGGTTTAGTTATTCTTATAGGTGCATTTACAGGTATCAAATATATTAATAAGGGTAAGAGTAATGAATAATATAAAGGGAAGCCTGATACTGCTTCTTGCTGCATTTATCTGGGGGACGGCATTTGTTGCACAGACAAGTGGTGCAGGAGCAGTTGGGACATTTACATTTAATGCTGCAAGGTCTATAGTGGGTGCACTGTTTCTGGCAGTTGTAATTGTAATTAAAAATGTGTTGGATAAAAGAAATAATTCTGGAAAAGTAATTAATACAGAGAATAACAGTCGTTTACAGACATGGCCACTGGGTGCGGGCATAATATGCGGAATTGTTCTTTTTGCAGCAATGACATTCCAGCAGTATGGAATAAGTGTGTATCCACAAGGCGTTGCGGCATCAGGAAGGTCTGGCTTTATAACAGCAACATATGTTGTTATGGTTTCAGTGGTTTCGGTTTTTATGGGTAAGAAAATGCACTGGATAATAGGAGTTTCTGTTACAGGATGTGTTGCCGGAATGTATCTTTTATGTATGTCAGGCGGTGTATCAGGAATATACCTTGGTGATGTCCTTGTGTTCCTGGGAGCAATATGCTTTACAATACACATTCTTGTTATTGATAAATTTTCAAGTACTGACAGTATGAAAATGTCCTGTATACAGTTTATTGTTATTGCAATTATTTCAACATTTGCTATGATATTTAAGGAAAATGTTACATCTGCAGGAATTAAAGCAGCGCTTGTTCCAATACTTTATGCAGGTGTATTGTCAAGCGGCATAGCATATACTCTTCAGATGGTTGGACAGAAATACGCACAGCCTTCGGTGGCATCTATTGTCATGAGCCTTGAATCAGTGTTTGCGGTGCTTGCCGGATGGATTTTACTTGGTGAATTGTTAAAACCAAAAGAGATAATGGGGTGTGTACTTGTGTTTGCAGCGGTTATTCTGGCACAGGTACCAGGAATGAAGAAGGGTGATACGAAATGAGAAAGAAAATAATAGGAATAATATTACTTGTGTTGATTGTGTTTGGCGGATATAAGCTTTTTGCAAATGTGTCTGCTAATAATGTTAATTCAAACAGTATACAGTTTTCCTATGAGGATATTCCGGCATATAATGGAAATAATCCATATGTTGTAGTTAATGATAATAAGCCATATTTTACAAGCTCTGAGATAGTTAAGGATTCATATATAAAATATGGACCGCTTGACAGTATCAAAAGGGTTACTTCTGCAATGGCATGTTTAGATTATGATTCAATGCCATCTGAAGATGATAAGAAAGGTGAATCAAAAAGTATCTGTCCTACAGGATGGAATAATATCAAGTATGACAGTATTGCGGGAGATGGATACTGCCAGAACAGAGTACAGAGTATTGCGTGGTGTCTTGGAGGTTCTGATACTGATAAGAAGAATTATATAACAGCAACTCCATATATGAAGAACTATATGAATGCATATGTGGTAAAGATTGCAAGATATCTTGAGAAAACTTCTAATCACGTTATGTACAGGACTACTCCGGTATTTGTTGGCGAAGAGCTTATGTGCCGGGGGGTTCTTATGGAGGCTTATTCTGTGGAGGACAGTGGAGAAGGAATATGCTTTAATATATTTTTATATAATGTACAGCCGGGTATTAATTACATATATTCAACAGGAGAGTCTGAATATACAGGAGAATTTCTTGATATAGCTGTACAGATGAAGGATTCTTCAATGGATTATAATTATATTCTTAACAGTAAAACAATGACATTTCATAAACCGGAATGCGAAAAGGCATCAAGAATAGGGACTAAGAATAAGATATATTCTTATGCTGAAAGAGAAGAACTTATTGGAGCGGGATATACGGCAGCGGAATGTTGTAATCCATAGTTTATAACTTTTTAATAATTGTTCATGATTGTTATACAGACATATAAGGATTTTTCTGATAATATAAATCTATCGAATCATTATTTTAAGACAGAGAGGAGATAGGGGTATGAACAATAGTTTTGAAAGCTTCGAATTATCTACAGAACTTATATTTCAGAGGTTCCTGATGGATAAGGAGAGAAGAAAGAATTTTTACAATGGTCTTGAGCTGGCAGATTATATTGCACTCAAGGTAATGGAGAAAGATTGTATTGATGGCAAGGATAAGACATATCTTAAGGATTTGTCTTCATTTATGAGAATATCAATTCCACAGACATCGGCAATCGCAAGCAGTCTTAAGGACATGGGCTATGCTTTATGGAAACATGATGGCAAAGGAACAGATGGTACATATCTCGTATTCACCGATGCCGGAAGGGATTTCTTGAAAAAAAGAGAGGACAATAACAGAGAATATTATGGTAATGTTATTGCTGAACTTGGTGAAGAAAGAACTACACAGATACTTAGTGATATGAGAACTCTTGTTGAAGCTATGGAGCATGCATCAAAAAAGATGCACCTTAAGGAGGCAGAATAATATTACAGAATATAAGGGAGAATAAAAGCAATGAGTAATGTTAATACTAAGAATAATGTGAGAACGATAGCGGTGACGGGTATGCTTTCAGCAGTAGCAGTAGTTCTTATGTATCTGGAGATACCGATTCCTATTATGCCAGGATTTATCAAGTTTGATTTTTCGGATCTTCCGGCGTTACTTGGTGCTTATGCACTCGGACCAGTGGCAGGCATTATAATATGTCTCATTAAGAATGTTGTACATCTGGCAGCTTCACAGAGTATGCTTGTTGGTGAACTTTCTAACTTTATACTCGGTTCCGTATTCGTGTTTACAGCAGGAATTGTTTATAAGAAGAAAAAGTCTAAGACAGGAGCATTGCTTGGCGGTTTATGCGGTGCCATGGCAATGGGTGTATTCAGTGTGTTCTCGAATTATTTAATAGTGTATCCTGTGTATTATAAACTGGCAATGCCAGAGGTGGTAATATTAAGTCTGTATCAGGCTATAATTCCATCTATGAAATCAATCATGCAGTGTCTGATATGTTTTAATCTTCCTTTTACAATAGTTAAAGGTCTTATAGATGTAGGGATATCAATGCTTATATATAAGCCATTATCACCACTTCTTAAGGGAAAACATTAATATAATGATATATAATACTAATATGCCGGAACTTTGGCTGAGTCTGAAGTTCTGGCATATTTTTTTTGTTTTTGACCGATACTGAAAGTTATGAAGTTGATACACAATGCATATTTAGAGAAAGTATTTTGATGATAATTTGTGAAAAATGCACAAAAATAATCTAAAAGTTTGTGAATGAATGTGATTGATTTTGAATGAATGTGATTGTATTATAATTATAACAAAAAGGTCGTGAAGCCAGAAAGGAGAGACAATGGTATATACAGTAACATTTAATCCGTCACTGGATTATATAGTGGAAGTTAAGAGTTTTGAACTGGGGATGACGAACAGAACATCATATGAGCATATGCTTCCAGGGGGTAAAGGAATTAATGTTTCAATAGTTCTTAATAATCTTGAATTTGATACAACAGCATTTGGTTTTGTAGCCGGGTTTACCGGAAAACAGATATGTGACATGGTATCAGAGTATGGCATTAATACAGATTTTATTCAGGTTGATAATGGTTTTTCAAGAATAAACATGAAGATTAAGAACATAGATGGAACAGAGATTAACGGAATGGGACCTCAGATATCAGAAGATAATCTTCATTCTCTTGTAAGTAAGATTGACAGACTTTCAAGTGGAGATGTTCTTGTGCTTGCAGGAAGTATTCCCTCATGTATATCAGACGATATATACAGAAGAATAATGGGAAGACTACAGGGAAGAGATGTTAAGATTATAGTTGATGCGACAAGCAGGCTTTTACTTAATGTCCTTGAATATCACCCATTTCTTATCAAGCCTAATCAGCATGAACTTGGAGATATATTTGGTGTTAAGCTTGAATCTAAGGAAGAGGTTATTCCATATGCAAGGAAGCTGCAGGATATGGGAGCTGTCAATGTGCTTATATCGATGGGTGGAAAAGGCGCAGTTCTTATTGATGAACATGGAAACGTATATGAAGCAGATGCACCAAAGGGCGAGCTTAAGAATTCAGTAGGTGCAGGTGATTCAATGGTTGCAGGATTTATGGCGGGATATCTTCAGACATGTAATTATGAAGATGCATTCAGAATGGGCGTTGCAACAGGAAGTGCCAGTGCATTTTCAGAAAATCTTGCAACAAAAAGAGAGATTTCAGAGGTATTAAAGCGGGTAGAGGTTACCTGCAAGAGATAATGTAAAGGAGGTATTTTATGAGAATTACAGATTTACTTGATAAGAGAAGCATTAATCTTAATGCTGCTCCTAAGACAAAGAGTGAGGCTCTTGATATGGCTGTAGAACTTATGGCAAAGAGCGGAAAGATTGATGATATTGAAAGCTACAGGGCTAAAGTATATGCAAGAGAAGAAGAAAGTACAACAGGTGTAGGAGAAGGAATAGCAATTCCTCATGGCAAATGCAGTGCTGTTAATGCACCAGGACTTGCAGCAATGATTATTAAGGATGGAGTTGATTTTGAATCGCTTGATGATGAGCCGGTAAAGGTTCTTTTCCTTATTGCAGCGCCGGATACTAAGGATAACGTACATCTTGATGTATTAAGTAAGTTATCAGTGCTTCTTATGGATGAGGATTTCGTAGCAAAGCTTATGAAAGCTGGAAGCCCTGAGGAATTCATTGAAATCATAGATGGGGCTGACGAAGAAGCCAAGAGTATAGATGAAAGACTTGAAAAGGAAGACAATAAGCCGGCTAAGATTCTTGCAGTTACTTCCTGCCCTACAGGTATTGCACATACTTACATGGCAGCAGAAGGACTTGAGAAGGCAGCAGCTAAGGCTGGATGTGCAATTAAGATTGAGACAAGAGGTTCTGGCGGAGCTAAGAATGTACTGACAGATGCAGATATTGAATCGGCAGAGTGTATTATTGTTGCGGCAGATGCACAGGTTCCAATGGAGAGATTTGATGGAAAGAAAGTAATTGAGTGTCAGGTTTCAGATGGAATTAATAAAGCAGATGAACTTATAAAGAAAGCTCTTGCAGGAGATGCACCTGTATATAAGGCAGGAACTTCTGAAAAGAAGGAAAGCACATCCGCAAAGAAAGGCGGCGGAATTGGACATAAGATATATACACAGCTTATGAATGGTGTATCACATATGTTACCTTTCGTTGTAGGCGGAGGTATTCTGATTGCCATAGCATTTCTTATTGATGGACTTAATGTTGATATGAATGCACTGTCAGAGGCAGAACGAAGCAACTTTGGTACGATAACACCTGTTGCGGCACTGTTTAAGTCTATCGGTGGAGCAGCATTTGGCTTCATGCTCCCTGTTCTGGCAGGATTTATTGCAATGGCCATTGGTGACAGACCGGCACTTGCACTTGGTTTTGTTGGTGGTTATATCGCAGCTAATGGAAAGTCTGGATTCTTAGGCGCTCTGGTAGCAGGTTTTGCAGCAGGATATATTATAGTTCTTTTAAGAAAGATATGTGATAAGTTACCAGAGGCATTGGAAAAGATAGCACCTGTACTTATATATCCGGTAGTGGGTATTCTGGTAATAGGACTTGGAATGACATTTATTGTAGAGCCTGTAATGGGTGGGATTAACACAGGACTTAACAGCTTCCTTGCAGGAATGGGAAGTACAAGCAGGGTTCTTCTTGGATTCATACTTGCAGCCATGATGGCAATTGATATGGGTGGTCCGTTCAATAAAGCAGCATATGTTTTTGGAACTGCTTCCATTGCAGCAGGTAATTATGATATAATGGCAGCAGTAATGATAGGTGGTATGGTTCCACCATGTGCGATTGCTCTTGCAACAATACTTTTTAAGAATAAGTTTACTAAGGAAGAAAGAGATGCTGGTCCAACTAACTTTATTATGGGACTTGCATTTATAACAGAAGGTGCAATACCATATGCGGCAGCAGATCCTTTACATGTAATACCAGCATGTATCATAGGTTCAGGTGCAGCAGGTGCTGTCAGTATGTTTTTCAAATGTACTTTAATGGCACCACATGGCGGCATTTTCGTATTCCCTGTAGTAGGCAATGCAATATATTATGTGATTGCACTTGTGGCAGGAACTATCATCTCAACAATATGTTTAGGGCTCTTTAAGAAGAAAGCAGCCTAAGAAAGGTGGTTTTTAATTATGAAGGAATTTAAGTACGTTATTACAGATGCAGAAGGCATACATGCTCGTCCAGCAGGAGAGCTTGTAAAGGCTGCTAAGGAATTTAGCAGTAAGATTACAATTATTAAGGATGGCAAGTCAGGAGACTGCAAGAAAATCTTCGGTGTTATGGCACTTGCAGTAAAATGTGGAAATGAAGTTACAATTACTGTAGAAGGTGAAGATGAAGAGGCTGCAGCAGCTAAGATTGAAGAATTCATGAAGAGCAATATGTAGCAGTCAGGAGGTGCACATGAATAAATATACTGGAAAAAGTGTATTTGGAGGCATTGCTATAGGTAAGATAATGGTGTATGAGAAAGGTGAACATCAGGTTAAGCGTGTAAAGATTACTGATGCAGAAGCAGAGAAGAACCGTTATTATGAAGCTGTAGAAATAGCCTTTAAACAACTGGGGGAACTTCATGATAAAGCACTTCGCGAAGTTGGCGAGGCTAATGCGGCAATATTTGAGATTCATCAGATGATGCTTGAGGATGACGATTATAAGGAATCTGTTGAGCATATTATCGAGAGTCAGATGGTGAATGCAGAATATGCCATAGCCCAGACAGGGGATAATTTTTCACAGATGTTTGCAGCCATGGACGATGAATATATGCGTGGAAGAGCAGCAGATGTCAAAGATATTACAGAAAGACTGTTAGGAATACTTTCTGGCAATACAGGAAGCGGTGTAGATGTAGACGAGCCTGTTATTATGGTGGCAGAGGATCTGGCACCATCAGAGACAGTCCAGATGGATAAGAGCAAGATATTATCATTTGTTACACAGAAGGGTTCAGTTAATTCACATACTGCGATTCTTGCAAGAACAATGGGAATTCCGGCTTTAATTGGTTCAGATATTGTTATTGATGAATCTCTTAATGGCAAGCTTGGCGTTGTCGATGGAACTAACGGTGTCGTATATATTGAACCTGATGAGGCAACCCTGTCAGCAATGCAGGAGGAACAGCGCAAAGACAATGAGAAGAAAGCTCTTTTGCAGGAACTTAAAGGCAAGGAAGATGTGACTTTAGATGGCAAGAAGATTAAGCTTTACTCTAATATTGGTAACATTAAGGATCTTGCAAATGTTATTGCCAATGATGCAGCAGGAATCGGACTGTTTCGAAGTGAATTCATATATCTTGAATCTGATACATTTCCAACAGAAGAAGAACAGTTCAACATATACCGTACTGTAGCTGAAAGCATGGCTGGAAAACCGGTAATTATAAGAACTCTTGATATCGGTGCTGATAAGCAGTGTGATTATTTCGGGCTCGATAAAGAGGATAATCCTGCTCTTGGTCTTCGTGCAATAAGAATATGTCTTACAAGACCTGAGATATTCAAAACACAGTTACGCGCCCTTTACAGAGCAAGTGCGTATGGAAACATATCTATCATGTATCCTATGATAATCAGTGAACAGGAAGTTGATAAGATTAAGGTTATTGAGAATGAAGTTAAGGCTGAGCTTACAGAGCAGGGAATTGAATTCGGTAATCCTAAGAGTGGAATTATGATTGAGACTCCGGCAGCAGTAATTATGAGCCGTCAGCTTGCTAAGAAGGTGGATTTCTTCAGTATTGGAACTAATGACCTGACACAGTACACGCTTGCGATTGACCGTCAGAATACAAAGCTTGATGATTTCTACGATGCTCATCATCCAGCCATTCTTGCCATGATAAGAATGGTTGTTGAGAATGCACATGCAGAGGGCATCTGGGCAGGTATCTGTGGTGAACTCGGTGCAGACACAACACTCACAGAAGAATTTCTTAAGATGGGTGTCGATGAGCTTTCAGTTTCAGCAGGCAAGGTGCTGGCTGTGAGGAAGGTGATTCGTGAGACGAGGATTTCTTAGGGGCTTGCTTGCTGCGGCGTTGGTGTTGGCAGCATCACTGCATCGACGAGATCTGGTAGATTTGGCGATTTCGCATGAGGAAATTCAGTCGTTAATGTATAAAATATAATGTGGAATTGTCGTCTTCCTATAAGAAACATTTTTTATGTTGACTGATAGGTAGTTTTGGCAGGTAAATTGAATACTTAGAGTTGAAAAGCCTATAAGATTGTTTTGCTTGAACATCTTATAGGCTTTTTTGATGCAGTATTGACTTGAATATGATGATTTGATGGAAAAATTACCCATAAGAAGTTGTAAAATGCGACTATTGATAGGTATCAGGTGTTAGATTGTATTATATTTGTGTGGCAGAATATATATGATTAGTATATTGAGAACTGAGCATGGATAGAACTCTAAGGAGATATTCGCTTATTATATTGCTTATTCCCTTAAAAATAGGAGAGATTTAAGGGATTAGAATTGATATGTTATTTCATATATCAAGTTATAGTGGTGAGTATACTGTAACTTATGGTAAAGATACTGCAAGATATTGGTTTGATAACATCAAAATTTTGGGAACAACGAATTCTATTGAAATTAAAGCAAGTGGTGTTGTTAAAGTTGGATATGATATGAGCAAAATGGTTATTAATGTTGATAATGATAGTAGTAAAATATATATTAAGTTGCCTGAAATACAGCTGAATGATAATTATGTAATATGGGACACAGTAACATGTTCAGAATCAAATAATATTTTGAATCCTATTGAGTTTTCGCAGTATGAGGAAATAGTAGATGAAATTGAACGAATGGGACTTGAAGATGTTGAATCTAAGGGCATTTATGATAAAGCGTCTGAAAATATAAAAAATATTATAAAAGGATTTTTGTCGGGATATGAAGATTATAGAATTATTTACATGTAATTGGGGGTTGAATATTAAGAGTAGCGCTCTAGTTAATTGACTAGGGCGCTTTTTTCTTACCTTCACCTGCATCATCACAATCATTTTTCGCGAAATTTACATGGCCTTTTATGAAAATCAAATTTTTTGTAAAAACCATTTGACTGCTCCGTTGGAGCAGTCATAGGTTAAAGGAGGGCCTATGAGGAATGATTTAATGACACTTAAAGAAGTATGCAAGGAAACAGGAGTGACGAGAAAGATTGTGCAGACATATGAAAACTATGGCTTGGTTAAAGCAACTAAAAAGAATAAGTATGGTTACCTGCTATATGATGATGCTGCAGTAAAAAAGATTAAAAAGATAAGATTGTATCAACGGTTTGGATACAGATTATCAGAAATTGCAAAGCTTGAATACATGACAGTAGATGAGCAGGTAATGAGTCTTAAAGAAAAGATTAATAATATGTATGATAATCAGTCAGAAACGGCAGAACTTATTGAGATGGCAGAACAATTATTGGAAAATTTGAGGTCACATTAAGGAGGATATATAGTTATGAAAGAAAATGAAAAAGAAATTTTTATTGATGAGATGGCAGATTTAGGAGATGAATGGACTATTGAAGAACTTAAAGGTACATCTTATGAAAAAATGTCATTAGAGAGGGCTATAAGAGAAAGAAAATCAGCTCTTGGGAAAATGGATGGGATAATAGGCACCATTACTTTCTGATAAACATTAATTTCTAATCCGCCATGGACAATTTACAATCCCCCATAATATGCTATCATGATGAAAATTTGCAAAAGGGAGGTTTATTATGTTGGAAAAATTAGATGTAAACAAAGATTACACATTATTAGCCGATAAACAAAGATATGTAAATCACACATACCTTAGAAAGTTTGATGCTTTCGGATTTGCTATATTCAGTCTGTTTAATACCAGATTAATTAGAATTATAATGCTTTGAATAATAATGCTATAAAATTTTTCATATAATGATGGCTCTTGGAATAAAACAATTATGCTTCGGCTAAAATATAATAAAAATAGAAATCAGCCGAAAGGAAGCTGACGAATGAGTTATATTATAAAGAAATTTGGATGATATAGGGTGAGTAAAAATTGCTATATTCACAATCCCCCCCATAATATGCTATCATAAAGAAAATTTACAAAGTGAGGTTTATTATGTGTGAGAAATTTAAGACATTTCTGAAACGCAAGGATATTGAAGTTTCAGTTAAAAGGTATGGAATTGATGCACTGGGTGCAATGGCGCAGGGATTGTTCTGCTCACTTCTTATAGGAACAATTCTTAATACATTGGGAACACAGCTGCATATTGGTTTTCTTACTAATACTGTGGCAACAGTGAGCGGTGTCAATTATACAGTTGGAGGGCTTGCGTCAGCAATGAGCGGACCGGCAATGGCAGTGGCAATCGGTTATGCACTGAAATGCCCTCCACTTGTACTGTTTTCACTTATAACTGTTGGATTTGCATCTAATGCGCTTGGCGGTGCAGGTGGTCCGCTTGCAGTATATTTTGTTGCCATTATTGCAGCAGAAGCAGGTAAGATGATTTCTAAAGAAACTAAGATAGATATTCTTGTTACACCGCTTGTTACTATAGGTGTTGGAACAGGAGTAGCGGCTCTTATTGCACCGGCTTTGGGAAAAGCGGCAATGAAGATTGGCGAACTTATTATGCTTGCAACTAATCTTCAGCCTTTCCTTATGGGAATTGCAGTATCAGTTCTTGTTGGAATTGCACTTACACTCCCTATATCATCAGCCGCGATATGTGCTGCATTTGGACTTACTGGGCTTGCAGGCGGAGCAGCAGTTGCAGGCTGCTGTGCGCAGATGGTTGGATTTGCAGTTATGTCATTTAAGGAGAACCGATGGGGAGGACTTGTTTCTCAGGGAATTGGTACATCTATGCTTCAGATGGGAAATATAATTAAGAATCCGAGAATATGGATAGCACCGATAGTTACGTCTGCAATTACAGGTCCTATGGCAACATGCCTGTTTAAGCTGCAGATGAATGGCACTCCGGTATCATCTGGTATGGGAACTTGCGGATTTGTTGGACAGATTGGTGTATATTCTGGTTGGGTAGCTGATATTGCTAATGGAACAAAGACTGCAATTACAGGATTTGACTGGGCTGGATTGATACTTATATCATTCATTCTTCCGGCAGTGATATGTCCGCTTATTAATATGCTTCTTAAAAAGATTGGCTGGGTTAAAGATGGAGATATGAAGCTTTCTTGATTGGGGGAACTTAATTGGAGAAACTAGATTGGATAAAAAGATAGGTTTATGTTAAAAATAGTGGCAGTACTTCAGGTATTTCTGAAGACTGCCACTTTTTATATGCATATTAATTAAAATGTTCTTTCAATTCACCAGAAAGCTTTAAGACATGCTCGATGCCATCGTCAACATTCGAAACGGCTTCTTCCTGCTGGCGGATGCTCTCTGAAATATTAGATATCATTGCAGCGTTCTCTTCAGAGGTAGCAACAAGCGTCTGAATGTCTGAGTTAACGCTGTCAAAAGCTGTCCTGACAGATTCGATTACCTTATACTGTTCTCTTACAAGATCGTGTGCAACTTCTGTTGAATCATTAATTCCGGTGAGAACATTGACAAGAGTGTCCATCTTGGAAACAACATTATTAGCTGATTCAGCACCTGCATTCACGCGGTTAGAAACTTCATCTGTCATACCTGAAAGACCGTTAATGATCTTGTGGATATTGTCTGCAGCTTCTGAACTCTGTTCAGAAAGATGACGGATTTCATCTGCAACTACAGCAAATCCCTTACCGTGCTCACCGGCTCTTGCAGCTTCAATTGAGGCATTAAGAGAAAGAAGATTGGTCTGGGCTGCGATTGCGTTGATTTCTTCAAGAATTGAAGTAATCTTAGACATCTCGTTCATAAGCTCAGACATAGCTCCTCTGGCAGAGCCAACAGTTTCTGCCATCTCCGAAAGAGTGTTTTTAACAACATTTACTTCGTTATTACCGGCTCTGACTGATGTATCAACTTTTTCGAAGCCAGCATCAAGCTCTTTGGAAAGCTCATAATTCTTATTGATTTCATCGGTGGCATCCTGAATTCTCTCAGTTACAGATATAGTTGCATTGGTTGTATCGTCAATAACGGTATTCATCTGAGAAGCAGCTTCATTTACCTTAGTTGCCTGTTCAGATAAGTTATCAAGACCGTTCTTACAATTTTCGATAGCTGAATTAAGATTAATGGCTATGTCATTGGCTGCATGTGAGTTGCTGTTAATAGTAGATAGTGTTTCTTCACTCTGAGAAAGAAGCTCTCGTCCTCTGTCAACAGCTTTGTATAAAATAATAGCAACAAGGTCAAAAAGGAATACCTTTGTAAAGGCATCTACTCTGTCGTAATTAGCCCCATCAATAACGAATGGGAAAAATATGGTACATATAAGTGCAATATTAGCAACAGGAACAGAGTAATATATAATGTACTTCTTATCAAAATATAATGCCATCATTGATAGAAATACAAAGTTGGCAAGAAATGCAACTGAGTTGCCGCCTAAAACAAAAGCATATACAAATGTAGCAATTGAAGGTGTAAGATTAATGAGCAAAGCTTTAATAAAATGATTCTGAATTAAGAACTTACCAATACCGGCAGCAATAAGACTGGCAAGCATTATGCCAATTCCGATAAATGCACGGATATTAATCCCTTCTGAAAAAAATGTCATAACTGATAAAGCAATTGTTCCAACTAAAACAATAAGATAGTTGTGTGAATGTAATTTATCCATTAGTTCCTCCCTAAAAATAATATTAAATTGTTCGAAAATTAATATAGAAATAATAGCATTTTTAAATACAAAAATCAATGATTAACAGGTTGACATTATGTAAAATTTGAAATATACTTCTTACTAAAGTGTTGACGAGAAGAGTACTATGTTACGGTTCTACAGAGAGAAGCATATATGGTGGAAGTGCTTTAGAATACGGATATGGGAAAACCACCTCCGAGCGGCCCCAATACGGCACGGTGATTCCGTTATAATCATAATGAGATGTTCTCCTGATTGAGAGAATAATAAGGGTGGAACCGCGGATTGAATATTCGCCCCTTATACAGCAAGCTGGAAAGCCACTGTATAAGGGGCTTTTTTGTGCGAGTAGCGATGAGAATATACAGGGAAAGTCAACATCTGTGCTTGCACAGGGTGTGGACTTTGCATGGATATTCGAGGAGCACCGCGACAGTGACAGAGCGAAGCTATGGAACATGAGCTACGAGCACAAGCAGCGATGAGAATAGCAACAAAAATATTAACACAAAAGGAGATTTATCATGGTTAATTTTAAGGAAGATGAAAGACTGAATACTCTTAATCATTCATGTGCACATGTTATGGCACAGGCAGTTAAGCATTTATATCCACATGCTAAGTTCTGGGTTGGACCAGTAGTTAAAGAGGGATTCTATTATGATATAGACCTTGGAGATAATGTAATCAATGACGAAGCTATTGAAGCTATCGAAAAAGAAATGAAGAAAATCTGCAAGGAAGGAAAGAAGATATACAGAAGAGAAGTTTCTAAGCAAGAAGCCCTTGAGATGTTCAAGGATGATATGTATAAGCTTGACCTTATAAGCGGTCTTGAAGATGGCAACATTACAGTATATGACCAGGGTGATTTCACAGACCTCTGCCGTGGACCTCATGTTGATAATACTAAGCTCTGCAAGAATTTCAAGCTTGTTAAATATTCTGGTGTATACTGGAAGGGCGATGCTAACAATCATGTAATGCAGAGAATCTATGGTGTATGTTTCCCAACAGCTGAGGAGCTTGAAGAACATCTTAAGCTTCTTGAGGAAGCAAAGGAACGTGACCACAGAAAGATTGGCAAAGAAATGGAACTTTTTATGTCAGATGACTTAATCGGCCGTGGACTTCCAATGTTCTTACCAAAGGGATATACAGTATGGCAGGAGCTTGAGAATTACATTAAGGACAAGGAAAGAAAGCTTGGATACCTTCATGTAATGACACCATGTGTTGGTACAGTTAATCTTTACAAGACATCAGGCCACTGGGATCACTACAAGGAAAACATGTTCCCAGCTATGGAAGTTGAAGGCGAATCATTTGTCTTAAGACCAATGAACTGCCCTCACCACATGATGATATATGCTAACAAAATGCATTCTTACAAGGATCTTCCTATAAGAATCGGTGAGATTGCACATGACTTCAGATTTGAGGCAAGTGGAACATTAAAGGGTATTGAGAGAGGAAGACATTTCTGCCAGAATGATGCCCATCTTTTCGTAACACCAGAGCAGATTGAGTCAGAATTTGCCAAGGTTGTAGACCTTATATTTGAGACATACAAGGATTTCAATATTACAGATTACCGCTGTGTTCTCTCATTAAGAGATCCAGAGGATAAGGTAAAGTATCATGATGATGATGAAATGTGGAACAATGCTGAGAACGCATTAAGAAAGGTTCTTAATGATATCGGAATTGAGTACACAGAGGAAATCGGAGAGGCTGCATTCTACGGACCTAAGCTTGATGTAAATGTTAAGCCTGCTATCGGTAATGAATATACATTATCAACATGCCAGCTTGATTTCTGTCTTCCATCTAAGTTCAACTTAACATACATTGATAAAGATGGACAGAGAAAGACACCTGTAGTTCTTCACAGAGCTATCCTTGGTTCTCTTGACAGATTCATGGCTTATATACTAGAGGAGACAAAGGGTAACCTTCCATTATGGCTTGCTCCTGTACAGGCTACAATTCTTCCGGTTAAGAATGAAGATGAAGAGTTAAATGCTTATGCTCATGGTCTCTATGATTATCTTGCAGATAATGGAATCAGAGTTGAGATTGACGAGAGAGCAGAAAAGCTTGGATACAGAGTAAGAGAAGCTCAGGTAAAGAAGATTCCTTACCTTATTGTACTTGGTAAGAATGAAGCAGCAGAAGGAACTGTAAGCTACAGACTCCACGGAGAGCAGAAGTCAACTACAGTATCTAAGGACGAATTTGTTGCAATGCTTAAAGATGAGATTGCTACTAAGAAGAATAATCCTGCAGCAGCTAAATAATCAGACTGACCTTACAGAAAGAAGCGTGACAATATGTAATGTTTTATGTATTGTCATGCTTCTTGTTTATATTTCATAAAACAATAGGAAAATAAATGGCTAGATATTACTATAAAAAGAAAAAGAAGAAATTCGTACCTAAAGATTTAGCAAGTCTTAAAGAACTTAAGATAAAGACTGCATTAATGGAGAGTATTCCTGAGGATATAACACAGCTGTATCCTGAAGCCAGAAATATAAAGAGACATTTTATACTTCATATAGGGGAGACTAATACAGGAAAGACACATGATGCACTAGAAGATTTTTATAATGCCGGTTCAGGAATGTATCTTGCACCCCTGAGACTTCTTGCACTTGAGATTCAGGAGATGAGTCTTGCAAGAGGAATTAACTGTTCGTTGACGACAGGCGAGGAGAAGGATATAAGAGATGGTGCAAAGCATTTATCCTGTACAGTTGAGAAAATGGATATGAGCAGACATTTTGATGTCTGTGTAATAGATGAGGCACAGATGGTAGCCGACTCAGACAGAGGCTGGGCGTGGACAGAGGCAATTCTTGGCGTTAATGCTGATGTTGTACATGTATGCATGTCGCCGAATGCAATACATATTGTTAAAATGCTTATAAAAATGTGTGGAGATACATATACGGATATAAGACATAAAAGGAATTCAAGACTTATAGTTGAAGACCATGATTTCATATTTCCGGATGATATACGGGATGGAGATGCTTTAGTAGCATTTTCACGTAGAAAAGTTCTTATGCTTGCAACCCTTCTAAAGAAGGAAGGGTATAAAGTAAGTGTTATATACGGTTCACTTCCATACAGTGTGCGAAAAGCAGAGGTTGCCAGATTCTTAAATGGAGAGAGCAGAATTGTAGTATGTACAGATGCTATTGGAATGGGAGTAAATCTTCCTATAAGAAGAATAATATTTACTGAGTCGAAAAAATTCGATGGCAAATCCAAAAGATTTCTTAACATGAGTGAGGTTAAGCAGATTGCCGGAAGAGCAGGAAGAAAGGGGATGTATGACCAGGGGTATGTCAACTCAATAGAGGACAGGGACCAGATAGGTGAACTGCTTCATGGAAGATATGAGCAGATAACAAGCTGCGTTATACAGCCGCCAAGAAAAGTTCTGGATATGCCATACAGCCTTTCAGAGATATTTAAGATATGGTTAAAGACGATTGAAAAGAAATGCTTTTCAGTTGCTGACTTAAAGAACAGGATTAAACTTGCTGAATACATTGAGAAAAAACATGGTGAGAAGATTAATAAAGATCTTGAATACAGTCTTATTAACATTCCATTTGATGAGAATAGCGAGAAACTTAAATATTTGTGGCAGGATCTTGTTGATATGACAGCTGACGGTGAACCGGTAAGCAGGATGTGGTATTATGTAGATACTGAATCTGAAGATATAGAAGCCATGAAGCTGGATGACCTTGAACAGTTGTATAAGAAGATGGATCTGCTTAATTCGTACTGTAATGCTCTTAATATATCAGAATATGATGAGCGTATCAGAATGCTTAAAGAGGAGATATCAGAACGCATAGTAAGAGAACTTACTAATGGTGAATTCTTCAACAAATGTAAACGCTGTGGGAAGAGACTGGAATGGAATCATAGATTTGGCATGTGTGAAAAATGTTACGAGATAAATAAGCTGGAAAGAATGCGCTATAAAGCAGATAAATGGAGATAAAAAGGTCTACATTTTGCTTTTTTATGCGAACATAAGCAATTCGAACTGACAATATATAGGGGATATGTTATATTTAATGCACCAAATATATGTTTTTATAAAATGTAGACATTTTTGGAGTAAATTATCGTTATTAAGTGATAATACATTATAAAGTAATAATTATTGGAAGAGGAAAATGCTATGAGTGAAAGTATTAAAGGTAGAATTCATCAGGTAGAAAGCTTTGGTTCGGTTGATGGACCAGGGGTAAGATATATTGTATTTCTTAAGGGCTGCCATATGAGATGCAGATATTGTCATAATCCTGAGACATGGAAAGAAGAAGGCGGAACATTAGAAACAGCGCAGGAAGTGTTCGATAAAGCTTATCGTTACAGAAATTACTGGAAGAATGGTGGCGGAATCACTGTAAGTGGTGGAGAGGCGCTTCTTCAGATGGAATTTGTGACAGAACTCTTTGAAATTGCGAAAAAGAATGGTGTGCATACAACTCTTGATACGTCAGGTAATCCTTTTAAGATGGAGCCGGAATATCTGGAAAAGTTTGACAGGCTGATGGCTGTTACAGACCTTTTTCTTCTTGATATTAAGGAGATTAATGATGAGAAGCACAAGGACCTTACAGGTTGGACTAATAAGAACATCCTTGACCTTGCAAAGTATCTTTCTGACCATGATAAGGATATGTGGATAAGAAATGTTCTTGTTCCAGGAGTGACAGACGCACAGGAAGACCTTGAACAGTTAAGGGATTTTGTTGCCAGTTTAAAGACTGTTAAGAGATTTGAAGTGATTCCATATCATACACTTGGAGTATTTAAGTGGGAGGAATTAGGAATTCCGTATACACTTTCTGATGTAATGCCACCTGATAAGGAACAGATAGCAAGAGCTAATGATATATTAAGAACAGCAGAATACACAGGATATCTTGAAAAATAAGATATTGGAACAGAAATAATAAGCCCTCGGACAAGATTGCGTCCGGGGGCTTAATGTGTTTAATGAAATTATTTGCAGCCTGACCTTAAACCGTCATTAAGACCTTCAATATATGAAAGAGCCTTTTCCTTTCCAGAAGCATTAAGCTTCTTATAGTAGCCTAATAATCTTGTCTCGTTGTCGGATAAAGACTGAACCTGAATCATATTTCTGACATTAGATTTCATCATTATGTAATCCATGCTTGCATCTAATATACTGCTTAATTTCATAAGAGATGAGACACTTGGAAGATGCCTTCCTTGTTCGTATGCACTTATTGTTTCCTGGGCAACTCCAAGCTCGGTGCTTAATCTTACCTGTGTTATATGTTTTTCCTCGCGTAATTCACGGATTCTGTTATGATATTCCTGCATCTGGTATTCCTCCATAGTTTATCTGATTGCAAATCCACTATAAGAAAAATAACATTTTATAAGCCTGATATTAGTGGTGAGAATGGTAAAATATGGTAATTATATAGGCTGATATGGTAATAAAGGGTAAAAAAGATATATGGTAAAATATATGATATTGTGTTATTATTCTAAATAGCAGCATTGCTGTTGTAGAGAGGAAACAGGGGTATACAATTATGAAAAGAAAAAATGCAGCTGTATTAATGACAGCAGTCATTATTGGAGGACTGCTTACAAGCTGTGGCAGTGCATACAATAATGCTAATGGGAAGAATTCTGACAATACTGTAGAGACACAGACTACAGTAAGAACCGTTGTCAATGGAGAAACCAAAACTGATGGTAATAATGTTAAGACAGCTGATAAAGAAACCGGGGATTTTACACAGGAAGTAACCAGTGAAGAGAATAACCTGACAGATAATGATATTGCTGGTAATACAGAGGCATCAGAACAACAGGCTTTTGATGATTTGTCACAGGCAGGTGGTTATGAGAATAATTCCGGACAGGAATCATGGGAAGACAGTGATTCGGGAGATGTGGAACATTTAGGAGAAAAGAATGAGAACAATAAAGCTGAATTGGGAAATTCCTGTGAAGAAAATTATAATACAAGTTTTTTTAGACAATATGACATAGATGTTATAAAACTTGTGAACGCTGAAAGGCAAAAGTGCGGTATTGAACCGCTTGAATTAGATGCAGCAATGTGTAAGGCGGCTGGTATAAGAGCGGTTGAGTTAGATTACACAGGAAAATTGAGCCATAGTAGACCTAACAGACCTCAAAATGATAATATGTCGGGATCAGCTTTGGATGAATGCGGAGTCTCATGGGAAGAGTGTGGTGAGAATATCGCAGGAGCAACTTACGAAATGACACCAGAAGAATTGGTAAAAAGTTGGATGAATTCTCCTGCACATAAAGAGAATATATTAGATCCTATATATACAAAAATGGGGCTGGGTTATAGTAATTCAGGCTGTGGAGCAGGAAGGTACAGTCATTACTGGGCACAGGAATTTGCTGGATAAAAAGAATATGTAAAATAGAAAGAGCCATGCCGGATAATCAGGTATGGCTCTTTCCGAGAAGGAAATTATATGAGAAAAATTAAGATATAGCTTTCTTAATAGCGTTAAATGATTCCTTGCTTATATCATGTTCGATACGGCAGGCATCTTCTTCAGCAACTTTAGGATTAACACCAAGCCTTATGAGCCATGATGTAAGGAGCTGGTGACGCTCATATATCATCTCAGCAATCTCTTTACCTGATTCTGTAAGATATATGTACCCCTCTTTAGTTACCGTTATATGATTAGATTCCCTCAAATTCTTCATCGCAATACTGACGCTTGATTTCTTGAAACCTAACTCATTGGCAACATCTATTGAACGAACCACAGGAAGCTTTTTGCTTAACATTAATATTGATTCAAGATAGTTTTCTGCTGATTCATGAATAACTGACATAATTATATCCCCCGATTACTTATAACGATATTGATACATAGATTATAACACGCATGTATATTTAATGCAAATGTGCTGAATATAAATTAATCATAAAATTTGTCAAAATACTTGGTAAAATATGGAGACAAAAGCTTATCGGTGTTGCAAATATACTGAATGCAGTTTAAAATGTAAAGAAGTGTATGTAAGATATTATTATGTTAGAGGGTGTTTTTTTGAAAATCAGCAATATAGAATGGATAGAAAAACTGGATTGCCTTACAGACCTGCATGTACATCTTGATGGTTCACTGTCGCTTGAATCTGTAAGACATCTTTGTGATATGCAGAATATAGAAACAGGTGATGAGATAGAATTGTCAGAAAAGCTGAGCGTATCATCAGATTGTAAGAATCTTAATGAATACCTTGAAAAATTCGAGTTTCCGCTTCAGCTTTTGCAGACGCGTGAGGCTGTTAAATATAGTGTGTGTCAGCTTGTTAAAGAGCAGGAAGAACAGGGAGTAATATACAGCGAGATAAGATTTGCACCACAGCTTCATACAAGAAAAGGATTGTCACAGCAGGAGATTGTTGAAGCAGCATGTGAGGGACTTGATGAATCAAGAAAGTACTGGAAGTCATATTCCTGTCACAATCTGATATTATGTTGTATGCGTTCGGATGATAATAAGGATGCTAATATGGAAACAGTAAGACTTGCTGCATTATATGCCGAAAGGGGAAGAGGTGTTGTGGCGGCAGACCTTGCAGGTGCAGAAGGACTTTATGCAACAGATACATTTGCAGATGTATTCAGAGATGCCGTTCAGAGAGGCGTTCCGTTTACTATTCATGCAGGTGAGGCAGCCGGAGCAGAAAGTGTTGAATGTGCATTGAATTTTCAAGCTGTAAGAATAGGACATGGCGTAAGAAGTACAGAGAATCCTTTAATTATGCAGGAGCTTGCAGACAGAGAGACTGCATTGGAATTATGTCCGACAAGCAATCTGAATACTAAAATATACGATACAATAGAGAATTATCCGATACAGAAGCTTATGAATAAGGGGATAAAAGTTACTGTTAATACGGATAATATGATGGTTTCTAACACAACAGAGGCGAGGGAACTTGCATTAGTTGCAGATACATTCAATATGGAGAAGAAAGATGTTAAGAAGCTGATAATGAATGGTGTTGAAGCTGCATTTACAACAGAGGGAATAAAAAACCGCTTAAGGGCAAGAGTGGAGACACAGTTTGCCAAAGTGGCTGGAATCAGAGGTTAGGGTATGAATGAAGTTAATGAATTATTTACTAAAGAAAATGTAGAAAAGATATATGTTCCGGATATTGTTAAGGATGATCTGCTAAGTATTATAGAAGAAAAGCTTAAGAAAGCAGGATTCTATTACAGGGTTGCATACAGGGTGAAAGCTCCTGATTCAATGCTTGATAAACTTATATTAAAGGATTACAGAAGACCGGGGACAGAGAATCAGGATAAAAAGATGCAGGATCTTATAGGAATAAGAATTATTCTGTATTATGCGGATGATGTTGAAATTGTTAAGAATTTTCTTGATACAATATTCTCTATGCCGGGCGTGTGGAATACAACAGAGGCTAATGAATATGAGTTCAGGGCAATGAAGATTAACGGCATATTCAAGCTGCCGGGATATCTTAGCAAGACCATTGTTAATCCGGAGCTTGGAGATTATGTGGATGATACATTTGAGATACAGGTAAGAACTAATTCTTTTGAGGGCTGGCATGAGATTGAACATGATATGAGATATAAAGGCTCAGCCTTTGGCACGGGTAATGAAGCACTTGCAAGAAAGATGAACAGTATTCTTGCAACGCTGGAGTTATGTGATGATTCAGTTGTGGGTCTGATTGAAGATTTAGGACATCAGCATTACAAAGACAGAAAATGGAACTATATGTTAAGATGTCATTACAGACTGAAGTTTACAAGAGAACCGCTGCATCCATATATTGAAGAGATATTTGATGAAGATACAGAGCTTGCCAAGAAGTTTTATAAATTTAAAAGAGAACCGTTACTAAGACAGCTATGGGATAATACAGGAGATAAAGGTCCGGAGATTACTGTTAATAATATTGTTAAGATAGTTAATCAGATAGGACCTGAGGATGAGAGACTCAAAGAAGCATTTGTAAAGATAGAACATGAGAAGAAGCAGGAGACAGAAAGCGTTGCCAAGAGAAGAAGATTTGAGCCGTTTAAACAGCTTGGCTCTTTTATGGTATTTAAGGCTGATACATATATCGACTTAAGCAATCTTGCAATGCCTGATGCTTTCAGAAAAGCCACAGGGTACATATATTCATGGGTTAAGTCAAGATATGAGGATGTATTCACAGATTTACCTGAGAGTGCAGAAACTTATGTTAATGCAGAGCCTGGATATTCAGTTAATCTTTCGTATGATGCAGAAAATGTGTATTTTTCTGAAAAAACTACACATCTTGATACTAAGATACCAACAAGAGTATGGATATCTGAAGCGGTTATATGCAGGGAAGGTGACAGACTGAAATTCACGGTATCTAACAGATATGCAGAACCAGCAGACAGATACAGAGATAATGAAAATGTTCTGTTTTCAAGACCTAATTTCTTTGGAGAGATTGCAGACAATATAGGAATTGTTGATGTGGAAAGAATGAGGGAGTCTGTAAGATACGTTGAGGACAGCAAGGATTACGATGATCTTACAACACTGATTGCAGAGGAAGAAAGAACATTTCCTGTTATAGTATTTATGGCAAGTGATGGCAGATGGCTTGATAAATTTGATATGAACTATTTCGCTTATCTTGTGGGTTATTATGCACATATCAAGATGATAAGAAGCCCTTATGAATCACGAAAATTTGCTAAGGATTACGGCCTTAAGATAGATGAATGTGCAGATTCGATAACAGTATTTTATCCGGGAAGAGAGCCTTATACAAGCTATAAGACAGATATATTCCATACAACATTTGAAGTTATTAAGGTTGAAAAGAGAAAATATTGGAATGAAAATGGCTGCAGGGCATACAGAAGAAAGCTTGTTTCAGAAATAAGAGAGAATAACGTACTTTAGTAAGTGTTAAATTAGGAGAGAACAGAATGGATAAATGTGTCCTGATAGTTGATGATAATGATTTTAACAGGGAACTTGTAAAAGATATTCTTGAAGACGAGGATATAACAGTTTATGAGGCAGAAGATGGCAGTTCGGCGATTGAACTGCTTGAAAGTGAACAGGCGGACGACATAGATGTAGTTCTTATGGACATGAGAATGCCGGGAATGGATGGCATAGAGACCACTAAGATTATAAGGACTAAGAATGGAAAATGTATGGAAGTGCCAATAATTGCAATGACAGCAGATGGTTTTGAAACAGATATAGGTATGCTGCAAAAGGCAGGCATGAACGGACTTATATCTAAGCCTGTGGATGTGAATACATTGGTAGAACATATAACAAAACTGGCAGGGTGGTAAACACTCTGCCAGTTTTGCGTGTATATTATCTTGATTCACCCATAAAGAAGAGTGCAACTGTTCCAGGACCGGAATGTGTTCCGATTGTAGGACATATATAATTAATCCATATGTTATCTATGCCGAATCTTTCTTTAACAAGACCTGCTACGAACTGTGCATCTTGTAAGCAGTCACCGTGACTGATGAATACAACATCATTCTTATCTCTGTATGAACCAATATGTTCCTCCATACGGTCAACTAAAGCAATAAGTGATTTCTTTCTGCCACGGACTTTTCCTATATTAATAAGTCTGCCTTCATTATCTACATGAAGGATTGGCTTGATGTTGGCAAGCGTACCGATAATGGCAGTAGTCTTAGAAACACGACCTCCTCTGTATAAGTGGTTAAGGTCATCAACCGTAAAATTATGTACTACATTAAGCTTATGATTGTTGACAAAATCTATTATTTCATCCATAGATTTTCCTGATTTCTTCATCTCAACAGCTTTATACACGATAAGACCTTCACCCATTGAAGCAGCTAATGAATCTACTACAACGATTCTAGCTCCCGGATGTTCTTCCATAACTTCATTGGCTGCTATGCAGGCGTTATTGTAACTGCTTGAAAGTGCAGATGAAAATGCAATGTGAAGAATATCAAAGCCCTCATTGATACGCTTTTCAAATATTGTCTTACAATCCTGCGGATTACATGCCATAGTTGTTGGCATCTCGCCGTTACGCATGCGGTCAAAGAATTCCTTCTCAGGCATAATGTTATCTGTTCCGTAGATTACTTCACCAAATGCATAAAAAAGAGTGTGGATATCAATGTTGTTTTCTTTAACATAACTTGCAGGTAAATCGGCAGTTGTGTCAGTTGATATAAGAAAATCTTTCATAAATGTCAGATCCTTTCTTGATTTATTTTCTGTATTATAATATCATTAATGAAGTGATATTCCAAGATATAAGATTAATTGCATTGTAATAAATTTTGCGAATAAATTTTAATAATGGGGTTGACATATATTGTTTAGGATGATATCATACAATGGTTGCAAAGCAAAGCAGAGTATCCACTCTCACCTCAGCGCATAGGGCGACTCGGGTTGATATTTAAGAATTACACATAATATAGGATTGTGTTTTGATTAAAGAAAGTGGATAGCTGAGCTATTCACTTTAATTTTTTATATGGGGGTGTACCGCTATTAACGAGTTAATGATTAACGAACAGATCAGATGCAAAGAGGTTCGTGTTATTGGAGAAGAAGGACAGCAGCTTGGAGTTATGGCATTAAGAGATGCTTTAAACATGGCTAAGGATGCAGGAGTAGATTTGGTAATGGTTTCGCCATCAGCTAATCCACCTGTATGCAGAATTGTAGATTATGGCAAGTTCAAGTACGAACAGCTCCGCAGGGAAAAGGAAGCTAAGAAGAAACAGAAGACAGTAGAAGTTAAGGAAGTTCGTTTATCACCTAACATCGATGTCAATGACCTTAATACTAAGTGTAACTCAGCAAGAAAGTTCATTGAGAAAGGTAACAAGGTTAAAGTATCATTAAGATTCAGAGGAAGAGAAATGGCTCATATCGACTCTACTAAGCATATATTAGAGGATTTTGCAGAAAAGCTTAGCGATATAGCTGTAATTGAGAAGGCTCCTAAGATGGAAGGCAGGAGCATGATGATGTTTTTAACTGAAAAACGTTAAAATAAATAACAACTAACAGACATTTTTAGGAGGATTATTATGCCAAAGGTAAAGACAAAAAGAGCAGCTGCAAAGCGTTTTAAAGTAACTGGAACAGGTAAGTTAAAGAGAATGAAGGCATACAAGAGCCATATTCTTACAAAGAAGTCAGCTAAGAGAAAGAGAAATCTTAGACAGGCAGCTATGACTGACGCAACTAATGTTAAGACAATGAAGAAGATTATGCCTTATCTCTAAGATTAATGGTATAACAACATTTATTTAGAGATATAGTTTAAGGAGGAATTTATAAAATGGCAAGAATTAAAGGCGGATTAAACGCAAAGAAGAAGCATAACAGAGTATTAAAGCTCGCTAAGGGTTATAGAGGAGCAAGATCTAAGCAGTACAGAGTTGCTAAGCAGTCAGTTATGAGAGCTCTTACAGAGAGTTATAAGGGCAGAAAGCAGAAGAAGAGACAGTTCAGACAGTTATGGATTGCCAGAATCAATGCTGCTGCAAGAATTAACGGACTTTCATACAGCAAGTTCATGTATGGTCTTAAGTTAGCTAATATCGATCTTAACAGAAAGGTATTATCTGAGATGGCTGTTAACGATGCAGAAGGATTTGCTAAGCTCGCAGAGGTTGCTAAGTCTAAGCTTGCATAATTGATTATATATTATATATCAGAGATAATAGGCTGTCGTGAAAGCGGCAGTCTTTTCTTTTTAAAATGTATGATATTTCTGTGAACTAATATGAACAGATATGGATAAAATCTCTTTTATGTGATATAGTATGAAAGTCAATTTTTTACTTCTGTATAAAGAAGTAAGAGCGGAGGTTTATTGTGAGAAAAAGTTTTTTAAGAAAAGCATCAATAGTTTTATTATCAGCAACAATGCTTATGGCAACTGCATGTAATAAAGAGATTGAAGTAAAATACGATTATAATGTTAATGATTATGTACAGCTTGGGAAATATGAGGATATAGCTGTAACTGTTGATAAAACATCTATAGAGAATCAGCTTGTTGATGATAAGATTGCTGAAGATATAGAGAATAATACTACTTATTCAGAAGTCAGCAGAGGTGCTGTTGATGGAGATCAGATACTGGTTACTTATGTTGCTACAAGTTCGGGTTCACAGTCAACAGGGCTGTCTAATACAGATGGTGTTACAATGATACTTGGCAAAGATAAACTTGGACTTGATATAGAAGAGCTTGATGAAGCACTCTATGGAATGAAGGCTGGAGAGACTAAGGTTATGGTAATCGACTTGCCGGAAACATATAGCAATACCGTATATGCAGGAACTAAAGTAGTGTTTGAGCTTACAGTGCAGACGGTTTCACAGCCTAATGTGCCAATGCTTACTAATGCATATGTTAAGGAAACATTTGGATATGATACAATCGAAGAATATAGAGCTTCTGTTAAAGATTCATTAGCATCTACAATTGATTCTAAGGTTGATGATGAGATTCAGAAACAGGTTCTTTCAACACTTCAGGATACATGTAAGGTAAGTGGTTATCCAGATACACTGCTCAGTACATTACGAGACAGATATGACCAGTCTGTCGGATTCTATGCTGATTTTACTAACCAGTCAAAGGAAGAGTATTGCCAGCAGTTATATGGAATGTCATATGATGATTTCATCAAGAAATCAGCGGCACAGCAGCTTATTATGGAAGCAATCGTGAAAGATCAGAAGTTCTCTATGAGAGAATATGATTACAAGGGAGATCTTGATGAATTCGCAGGAGACAATGGATATTCTGATGAGAATGCATTTGTTGAGAAATTCGGAAAAGATAGTGTAGTTAAGGCTATGCTTGTGCAGAAGGCACAGGATTATGTTATTGAGCATGCCAATATTGCGTATAAGTAAGGTAAGAAAGAATTTAGGTTGTGTGTGGGAACCGGCAGCATATTATTGTGCGAGTCCGATTTAAGGCGCGAACCATGTGGGAGTTATGCCGCTCTATACAAAAGAGCGGTGAGAGAAAACTCGTTCAAGCGAAGCGCGTTTGTTTTCTCTCACCGTAATAAACTCTGTATAGAGCGGCATTTACTCC